>Ga0208373_1000059_pt1 | contig 208364 bp, 176 predicted proteins | sample RifOxyC2_FD_184036 | JGI IMG/M metagenome (GOLD analysis project Ga0208373, IMG submission 184036) | Soil microbial communities from Rifle, Colorado - Rifle Oxygen_injection C2 (SPAdes) | ecosystem: Environmental > Terrestrial > Deep subsurface > Rock core/Sediment | place: Rifle, Colorado...
TACTAAATCCGCGTTCCGTCAAACCGGCCAATTTACGATCTATATTCTCAAACGCATAACTCAAAATCGCCGGCGAACTTTCAATCATTTTTTTTGGATTACTAAATCCGCGTTCCGTCAAACCGGCCAATTTACGATCTATATTCTCAAACGCATAACTCAAAATCGCCGGCAAACTCTCAATCATCTTTTTTGGATTACTAAATCCGCGTTTAGTTAGTCCTTGAATTTTAGAATTTATTATTTCTTCACTACACAAAGTCGGATTATCAACTTTTAATTTATTTATCCAATCTTGGCTAAAGCCAAGTGATAATAACAAATTTTCACGCGCCAAAATCTCCGTCGCGTTTTCTTCGGGATTTTGTCCGTGTCGTAAGTCGTGTTCACCATTAGTCATAGTTGTTAAGTTTACTTTTTTACCAATCTATTATATAATATATTCCAAGTTTTATCAATAACATTTTACCATGTTCACTTTATTTATTTTTATCGCAGTTTTAGCGGTTTTAGTGTTGTCGCACGAATTTGGGCATTTTATCGTGGCCAAAAAAAGCGGGATGAAAGTTTTTGAATTTGGGTTTGGTTTGCCCCCGCGCGCTTGTGGGTGGTATCGGGATCCGATTACCAAAAAATGGAAATTTGTAAATGGTAATTTTGACCGCGAGACCGCGCCAGCGACAATTTATTCTTTAAATTGGTTGCCGGTGGGTGGGTTTGTGCAAATTAAAGGTGAGAACGAAAATGCCGATGTCAGTCCGGATGGATTTGGCGGACAGAAATTTTATAAAAAAGTTTTAACGATTTCAGCCGGCGTAATTATGAATGTGATTGTCGCGATGATATTGTTAAGTGTCGGCTATCTAATCGGCGCGCCCCAGGCCGTGGATAATATTGAAGGCCCGGCCGTAACCAATCGGCGCACGGAAATTTTACAAGTGATGGCCGGTCGTCCGGCGGCGGAAGCGGGGCTCCAAAGTGGCGATGTGTTTGTGAAGGTGGGCGAATTGGATTATCCGCGTTTGAAAGATTTGCAAAATTATACTAACACGCATAGCGCTGGTGAAATAGCGGTAACGGTGGCGCGCGGGTCGGAGATGATTACCAAAAATATTCGTCCTACCATATATCAAGATACCGGCAAAGCGGGGTTTGGCGTGGCTGTGGCCGAAATTGGCACGGTAAAATACAATGTGTTCCAGGCGTTGTATCATGGATTTATAGATACCTTTGTTTATTTGAAAGCGATTGTTGTGGCGTTTTATAATTTAATCGCGGGAATTTTTGCCGGCACGGGCGTGGGCGAAAGTGTTTCTGGTCCGGTCGGGATTGCGGTGATGAGTGGTAAGGCCGCGCGCATGGGCTGGTCGTATTTAATTCAATTCACCGCTTTGCTGTCTTTGAACTTGGCGATATTTAATGTTTTGCCATTTCCAGCGTTAGACGGTGGACGATTATTATTTTTGGTAATTGGAAAATTAAAAGGCAGTCCGGTTAATCCCAAATGGGAGCAGTTGTCGCATAGTATTGGTTATGGATTATTATTGTTATTATTTGTGGTCGTTACCGCGCGGGATTTGAGTGGATTAGGGGCGAAGGTGGTGGGTTTGGTGGAGAGGATTTTTTAAGATTTATTTGGTCAATAATATTATGGAGGTAAAATTTTTTGATCAAACACTAGAAAATTTTGTAGATGATTTAGAAAAATCAACCATTGCTAAAGTAGTGCGAGCTATCGAACTGCTGGAACACTTTGGATATAAGTTGGGGATGCCGCATAGCAAGAAAATTAGTGTACGTTTATTTGAATTGAGAATCCGAGGCAAACAAGAGGTTAGAATATTTTATATTTATAAAGATAATGAAATTGTGTTATTGCACGGTTTTGTTAAGAAATCAGATAGAATACCAGAAAAAGAATTAAAATTAGTAAATCAGAAGTTGATGATGGTTGACAAGTTATAACATATATGTTATAATGACTATGTAGTAATTTACTTATACTTATGAAATCATTTAGTCAAATAAAAAATCGTTTATTAAAAAACAAAGAAATCCGCAAGGCCTACGAAGATTTGGGGCCTGAATTTGAATTGGCGCGCATGTTGATTGAGAGTAGGGCAAAGAAAGGATTAACTCAAACCGCCTTGGCCAAAAAAGTCGGCACTAAACAATCGGCGATTGCTCGTTTAGAATCAGGCCAATACAATCCCACAGTATTTTTTTTAGGAAAAGTGGCAAAAGCGTTGGACACAAATTTATCAATTTCTTTCAGAAGCCGGTAATTTCATAAAATTATGTTAGCAGACCTAAAAAAATTAAAAGATGAAGCGCTGACCGCAATAAACGCGGCCGCGGATGTTTTGAATTTGGAAGAATTGGAAAATAGATTTTTGGGGCGGAAGTCCGGTGAAATTACTAATTTAATGAAAGGGTTGAAAGAATTGGCGGTAGATGCTAAACGTGAGGCCGGGGCGGTTGCCAATGAGGTCAAAACAGCGGTAGCGGAGGCGTTGGCCACTAAACGCAATGAACTGGCGGGTGTGAGTCAGTCCGAGGCATTGTCGGCTGAAAAATTGGATATTACCCAATCGTATTTACCACCGGTGGAGCAGGGGCATTATCACCCGAGCACCCTCGTGCAAACTGATTTGGAAGATTTGTTTTTGTCCATGGGTTTTGTGGTGTTGGATGGGCCAGAATTGGAAAGTGATTATTATAATTTTACCGCCGTGAATGTTCCACCTGAGCATCCGGCGCGTGATATGCAAGATACTTTTTATATAAAAAATCATTCGGGCTGGGTGATGCGCACCCACACCTCGCCGGTACAAGTGCGGGCGATGCAAAAATATGGCGCGCCCCTACGCGGGATTGTGCCGGGAAAATGTTTTCGCAACGAAGCGACCGACGCGCGTCATGAGCACACGTTGTATCAATTGGAGGGAATTGTCGTGGACAAAAATATTAATTTTTCACATTTGAAGGGTGTATTGGAAGCGATGGCACGGCATTTGTATGGTGCTAACACGCAGGTCCGTTTGCGACCAAAATTTTATCCGTTTGTGGAGCCGGGCGTTAATGGCGAAGTTACCTGTTTTTTGTGCGCGGGCCAAGGTTGCCGAGTGTGTAAAAAATCAGGATGGCTCGAAATTTTAGGCGCCGGTATGATTCACCCGAATGTTTTGCGCGAGGGTGGCATTGACCCCAAAATTTATAGCGGTTTTGCTTTTGGTTGCGGTTTGGATCGTTTGACAATGTTAAAATATGGCATTGATGAAATTAGGGTTTTAAAAGCCGGGGATTTAAGATTTGTTAATCAATTTTAGCTAATTATTGTCATTGCGAACGAAGTGAAGCAATCTAACGTTGGGATTGCCGCGTCGCTACGGCTCCTCGCAATGACAAATAAAAAAACTATGTTAATTTCCTATAATTGGCTCAAAGAGCATTGTGATTTACCGGCCGGGTTAACTCCGGCGGAATTAGGCGATAAATTTAAATTGGCAGTGGTTGAAGTTGAAAAAATTGTGAGCGAAGGTGAGAATTTGGAAAATATTGTCGTGGGCAAAGTGGTGTCGGCTGAGAAACACCCCAATGCTGATAAATTAAAAGTTTGTAAAGTTGATGCCGGTGGTGAATTGGTTCAGGTAGTGTGTGGTGGATCCAATGTTGCCGAAGGAATGCTCGTGGCGTTTGCGCCGATCGGTGCGAAAGTGCGCTGGCATGGGGAAGGGGATTTGGTGGAATTAACCGAAGCGACTATTCGGGGCGAAAAATCATATGGCATGATTTGCGCTTCTACTGAAATTGGTTTGGGCGAAAAATTCCCGCTGAAAGACGAAAAAGAAATTTTAGATTTGACTTTTTTGAAATTAAAAGTGGGAACGCATTTGAAAACTGCTCTGAAATTAAACGACGCAGTTTTAGAAATTGACAACAAGTCGCTTTCGCACCGTCCGGATTTATGGGGGCACTTGGGTTTGGCGCGCGAGGCGGCCGCTTTGTTTAGTCGTCAATTGAAAGAATTGAAATTAGGGAAAATTAAGCCGGGCAAAAGTGTTTCTCTGTCGGTAAAAGTGGAAGATACTAAATTGTGTCCGCGTTATTTGGCGGTTGCGCTCGCCGGTATAAAAGTAGCGCCGTCGCCTGATTGGCTGCAGAGCCGATTGTTGACGGTGGGAATTAACCCCATCAATAATATCGTGGATATTACCAATTATGTCATGTTGGATTTGGGGCAACCGATGCACGCCTTTGACGCTTCGCGTATTGCTGTCATCCCAACGAAAGTCGGGATCTCTGTCCGTCTTGCAAAATCCGGTGAAACCATCGTCGCTTTAGACAAAAAAGAATACAAATTAACTGAAAATGATTTGGTAATCGCCACTGCCGAGCGTCCGATTGCTATTGCCGGCGTGATGGGCGCTTTGAATAGCGGAGTAACCGACGCGACGGAAACTATTATTTTTGAATCAGCTAATTTTAATCCGGTGAGTGTGCGTAAGACCTCCACGCGTTTAAATTTGCGTTCGGACAGCGCGCAACGGTTTGAAAAATCCTTGGATCCTAATTTGTGCGAAATCGCGTTGCAAAAAGCCGTGGCCATGACTTTGGAAATTTGTCCGGGCGCGTCGGTAGCGAGCAAGGTTATTGATGAAAAACATTTTTCTCTATTCACCGGACCGCTCTTAATGCCGAAAAATATTTTTGAAAAAAAATTAGGCGTGGTTATTCCGCCCAAAAGAATTAAAGAAATTTTAGAAAAATTGGGGTTTGTCGTTACTGAAAAAAAAGACGAATTGTCAGTCAAAATTCCCACTTGGCGCGCGACCAAAGATATTGCCATTGCCGAAGATATTGTGGAAGAAGTGGGGCGGATTTACGGTTTTAGCAATATTCCCGGCACGTTACCAACATTCCCGATTACTCCGGCTAGTTTAACACCGGTGCAAAAATTACAGCGCACGGTAAAAGATGTTTTGGTGCGCGAGTTGGGTTATTCGGAAATGTATAATTATTCGTTCGTGAGTGCGGAGCAAATTGTTCGTTCCGGAGATAACGTGGCAAACTATTTAGAGCTGGACAATCCGATTTCCAAAGAGAAACCATTTTTGCGGAGAAATCTGCTTTTAAATTTAATGGAAAATCTTGAAAGAAATATCAATTCGGCTGAAGTAATAAAATTATTTGAAATTGGCAAAATATTTCAACCTGAAGAAGCCGGGCCACGCGCAGACAGCAACGGTGATGAATTATTGCCCCGTCAAGATACCTGGTTGGGCGCAGTTAACGTAGAAAAAAAGAATGACACTCCTTTTTGGGAAGCGCGACGAGTCGCCGAGATTATCACTCGCGAGCTTGGTGTTACAGTCAAATTTGTGCCAGGAGAAACTCTTTCGATGGCGCCTTATCAACATCCGGGGCGGACTGCTTGGATTTATGCCGGCGATAGTTTAGTCGGACGAGTGTGGGAGCTGCATCCGAAAGTTGCCGCTAATTTTAATTTTCCTTACCGGGTGGGTGTGTGTGGTTTTAACCTAAATATTTTGGCCGATAAACAGAGGGAGGCCCGCATTTTTAAACCGTTGTCACTGTATCCAGAAGTAAAACGCGATGTTGCTTTTGTCGTGTATACAAAAATTGTTCATGTGGAAGTTGAGAAAGCGCTTGCTGGAATTGATCCGCTTGTGAAAGGCGTAGAATTGTTTGATGTATATACTGGCAAGAATTTGGGCGCAGGCAAAAAAAGTATGGCCTATCGTTTAACACTTTTAAATTCCGAGCGGACTTTGGAGTCCAAAGAAGTGGATGTGGTGATGGATAAGGCGACAAAAATGTTAGTTGAAAATTTTGGGGCGGAGATGCGGGGGTAATTGTTTGTCATTCCGACCGAGTGTAGCGAGCGGAGGAATCCCTTAGTATTTAATAATTTGTGTATGGTCAAGCCGTTGGGTTTTAATGTTACAAAAGAAGTATTAAATTTGGGCGTAAAAGTTATTACAGCTCGAATTATCGGAGTAAATAATTCTGAAATTAATCAAGATTTTGAAATTTATAAGAATGAAGAATTAGAGAATATAAAGAAGAAATTAACTGGTAAAAATTACAAAGATGATCCGATATTACAAGGTTTTCGGGATCTTCATACTAAAGTTGGCAGAAGCAACCGTGATTATGTCGCCTCGCCAGAGGGATTACGACGTTTATTTTTGGAGCGATCGCGATTTCCACACATTAATACTGTTGTTGATATATATAATTTAGTTTCATTAAAAAGTGGGTTAGCATTAGGGGCGCATGATGTTGATAAAATACAAGGCAATGTAAAACTTTGCCTTACCAAAGGGGATGAAATTTTTATTCCACTCGGCGCGGACAATCAAGTTGCTGTTTTTCCGGGTGAGTATTGTTATGTTGACGATGGCAACAATGTTATTTGTCGGCTCGAGGTTCTCCAAGTGGAACCAACAAAAATTACGACCAGCGCCCAAGATATATTTATCATTGTTGAGGGTAATGCTAATACGTCGTTTGAATATGTAGCGGAAATGGCCAAAGAGGTGTGTACTCTGATAAAACGCTACTGTGGTGGCGATGTTTCTTTTTTTCCACAGGCCGCTATTGACACGTGATGTAATCAGTGATATTCTATCAGTAGTTCATTATCATAAACTATTTATCAAGAAGAGACGAGGGAATTGGCCCGTTGACTCTCTACCAACCTAACTTCGGTTAAGGTGGTAATTCCAAACCCATTAGGGGAAAGATATGTCTTCCGGCACTGCCGGAAGAAAATTAGATTTCTTATCCTTGGGTAAGATTTTTTTTATTGTTCTTTAAAATGGTTGTTGACAGCCACTCGCGCCTTACCCATGGTGGGTTGGGCGCGATCGCTGTTGGCAACTTACACTTTAAGAGGAGAGTTTGAACATGGGGTTTCCGATTTGTATCGTGAGCGACTGTGGCGGTCAGGCCATGGAGCGTATGGTTTTGCGCTTCGCAACTCTTTTTCCCGGTGCTACGATTGCGAGGATTTTGTCATCCTCCGCGGTCGAGGCCTCCGGCAACATCGTTGATGCGGTAGATGCGATGTCTGGTGGTCCTGGAATCGTGGTGTGCAATTCGGCACCTCGCAAGGATCATCGCGGGACCAACGGTAGCGCGATCGTTTTTGGCAAGATCGCCCAGGTTGGTATCGTCGTGACCGCCGGGACGCTTGGCCTGGTCAAGAAGATGTTTCCGGGTCTCTCTGTCGCGGAGGTTGATGCCGATAGTTTCATGGTGAACACCTACCCTGAGGTCGGTCGCGGCACTTTCAACTTTCGTGGTTTGGAGGTGATTCCACGCCTGGCGCACCAGATCGTTGCTGGTCGTGATCTGAGCCACTTGAGCGTGGAGCACAACCACTTCCCGGCGGTGGAAGATGGTGTCTGGCTGATTGACCAGATCGCGGGTGTGCCCACCAACTTGAAGCTCACTGTGCGGAGGAGCGATCTGCTCGGTTTTCAAGTCGGCGCGGTGGCGTCTGTCTCAATCGCTGGCCAGACGTACCAGATCGGATGCTATAATCGGCTGACGCAGATCCCCGCCGGCGAGCTCGGCATCTATGAAGGTAGCTCTGGCTTTGGCCACGAGCGGTTCCTCGAGATTGCCGTCATGGGTGGTTCTGCCGCCCAACAGCTCCACGTCAACGATTCCGGCACGTCCGTGTCGATCTCCATCCTCTGAAGTTCTGCCTCGTCGGTCGGCGAATAGACCGGCAAAGTGCGCCACACACTTTCTAAAGTGGCATCTCAACTTGTGCACAAACGAGGCGAAAAATCGATCATAACTTGATTGATTTTTTGTTTAAAAATAAATATCCCCAGCTTGACGTTCGCCACCACTTGATTTTTGTGGTATAATACTCACATGTCATGCTGAACTTGTTTCAGCATCTCTCGGTATCACAAGGGATCCTGAAATAAATTTAGGATGACAACTAATTTTTAAAGGAGGAAAAAATATGTTAGAAACATCCAAAGACATTTTGTATCTCGTGATTTCTTTTTGCGTTTTGTGGACAACCGTATTTTTGTGCTGGGTATTTTATTATGTCATGCGTCTACTGCGCAACACCAACCAAATCGTAGAAGAATTTCGTGTGCGTCTGCAGGCGTTAACCGAAGCGATAAATTATATCCGCGGTAAAGTAGAGCACATGTCCGGACTAATGACTTTAATTACCGACGGCGCGGCAGGACTGGCCAAAAAATTTGTGGCGCGCAAAGCCGGGGAGTGGGGTCAAGCGGGCGCGGATAAATTTGACGAAGCAGCCAAAGACGCGGTTAGTAAAGCGGTGGCGGCGACAGCCAAGGGGATGCGCGGGGCGGTGAAGAAGATGAAAAGGTAATTTCAAAATTCCAATATCCAATTTCCAATCAAATCCAAATGTCCAACCGTTTTGATATTTTAATTTTGACATTGATTTGACATTGGAAATTGGATATTTGATATTTATATAAGCCCAAATAAGGGCTTTTTTGTTTTAAAAATTTATTTGCCAAGTCAGGTAATTTAGGTTAAAATAGAGCCGTTATGTTAATCGCCGATCTCCACATCCACTCTCGCTATTCCCGCGCCTGCTCGCCGGAATTGAATTTGGCTAATATTGCTAAATGGTGCCAAATTAAGGGGATAAATTTGGTGTCTACCGGGGATTTTACCCACCCGGCTTGGATTGAAGAAATTAAGCGGGATTTGGAGGAAGTTGGGAATGGGTTTTTAAAGTTGAAACTCCCACCCCCTCCTACCTCCCCCTCGGGCAGGGGGAGGAACGATGACGTTCGATTTATCCTCGGCACCGAAGTATCTTGTATTTATTCCCAAGGTGGCAAAACCCGCCGCGTGCATTTACTTTTATTTTTTCCAAAAATTTCGGACGTGGAAAAATTTAATTCGGCACTCACGAAAGAAGGTTGTAATATCCGCGCGGACGGTCGGCCAATTTTAGGACTTACAGCCAAAGAGGTTTTGCAAATAATGAAAGATATCAATCCAAAATCCGTGCTGATTCCGGCGCACGCTTGGACGCCGTGGTTCGCGGTGTTTGGTTCCAAATCCGGCTATGACAGTTTGGAAGAATGTTTTGAAGAGCTAACGCCGGAAATTTTTGCGATTGAAACTGGCTTGTCCAGCGACCCGCCAATGAATTGGCGTCTGTCGGCTTTGGACAAAATTACTTTAATTTCCAATTCGGACGCACACAGTTTGCCAAATTTGGGGCGCGAGGCCAATATGTTTAATTTGGATATTGCCAAAACAAATTACGATGAATTTTTTGGAGCGATTAAAAACAAAGACAGCGAACTATTTTTAAAAACGATTGAATTTTATCCGGAAGAGGGGATGTACCATGTGGATGGCCACCGCGCTTGCGATTTTAGTTGTACGCCAACGCAAACTAAAAAATTGGGCGGATTATGTCCCAAATGTAAAAAATCTTTGACCGTCGGTGTATTATCGCAAGTGGAAAAATTGGCCGATCGGCCGGAAGGGTATCGTCCGCCGGACGCGATTCCGTATGTGAGTTTGGTGGAATTAGATAAAATTATCGCACAAGCATTGGGGGTGAAAAGCCGTAAAAGCGTTAAGGTGCAGGCCGAATATGAAAAATTAATAAAATACCACAACGAGTTTGAAATTTTATTGGATTTGTCGTATGATGAGCTCGCAAAAATTACCACGCCAATTATCGTAGAAGGAATAAAACGCGTGCGCGAAGGCAAACTAAAAATCACGCCCGGGTTTGACGGCGAGTATGGTCGGGTGGAAATTTTTACTGATGACGAGAGAAAGGAATTCCAGGGTAAATTATTTTAAATTATGTCCGATTTTGTTCACTTACACGTCCACAGCCACTACTCGCTTTTAGACGCCGTGTCTAAAATTGATGAGTTAGTCAAGACCGCCAAAAAGCGTGGTTTTTCGGCTTTGGCTTTGACTGATCATGGGAATTTGTATGGGGCGATTGAATTTTATGAGGCGTGTAAAAAGGAAGACATTAAGCCGATTATTGGCGTGGAGGCGTATATCGCGCCCGTAAATCGATTTGAACAGGACCCATCTAATCGGTATCACCATTTGGTATTGTTAGCAGTTAACGAAACCGGTTATCGAAATTTAATTAAATTGGTATCGCTGGCGCATTTGGAAGGATTTTATTATAAGCCCCGAATGGATAAAGAATTATTGCGGGCGCATCACGAAGGACTAATTGCGTTGTCGGCTTGTCAGAGTGGGGAAGTGTTAAAAAATTTTAAAAATGGCAATTTTGAAGGCGCGAAAGCGTCGGCTTTGGAATATTCGGAAATTTTTGGACCGGATAATTTTTATTTGGAATTGGGTGATTTGCCGGCGTTGTCCGGGCAAACAGAATTAAACAATCAGGTGATAGAATTATCAAAAGCCACTGGGCTACCACTCGTGGTTACACGCGATTGTCATTATTTAAATCCTGATGATGCCGAAGCGCGGGAAATTTTAACTTGTATTCGCGATGGCCGTACGATTGACGAGCCGGATAGGCAAAGTTTGGCCGAGGTTGATTTGTCTCTGGCCACGGCCAAAGATATTGCTTCGCGTTTTAAACACATTCCCGAAGCGCTTGCCAATACCGTCAAAATTGCCGAACGCGTGAATTTAGAATTAGTTTTGAACAAATGGAATTTTGCGGATTTTCCAATTCCGAGTGGGAAAACCGCGGATGAATATTTGCGTGAACAGGTTTATGAAAAATTGCCTTTGAAAATTGCCATGACTGACGAGGTGAAAACTCGTATTGAGTATGAATTAGGTGTTATTTTTGGAAAAGGGTATTCCCCATATTTTTTAATTGTCGCCGACTATGTGCAATACGCGCGCGACCACGATATTATTGAAACCACTCGTGGCTCGGCCGCTGGATCCATTGTCGCCTATGCCGTTGGAATTACGACTGTTAATCCGTTATATTTTAAATTGCCGTTTGAACGTTTCTTAAATCCATTTCGCCCGAGTGCGCCGGATGTGGACGCGGATTTTGCCGACGATAAGCGTGATGAAATGATTGCCTATGTTACCAAAAAATATGGCGCGGATAAAGTGGCGCAGATTATTACTTTTGGAACAATGGCGGCGCGTGGGAGTGTGCGTGATGTCGGGCGCGCGCTTGGCTACTCTTATGGATTTTGCGATCAAGTTTCTAAATTAATTCCCTTTGGCGCGCAAGGTTTCCAGATGACAATTACGAAAGCATTGGATTTGGAACCGGATTTAAAAAAGAAATATAACGAAGATCCGAAGGTGCGGCGTTTGATTGACCTGGCGCGAAAAATTGAGGGTTGCGCCCGTCATACTTCTATTCACGCGGCCGGCGTGGTGATTTCGCCAACACCGTTAACGGATTTTACGCCCGTGCAACACGAAACCGGTGGGGGGCGGGTTACTACCCAATACGAAATGCACGCGGTGGAAGCGGCTGGATTACTTAAAATGGATTTTTTGGGCATTCGCAATCTATCAATTTTGGGACACGCGGTGGAAATTATTAAAAAAACTACCGGTCAGAAAATTGATATTTTTAATATCCCTTGGGATGATAAAAAAACTTACGAAATGCTCGCGGCTGGGGACACGATGGGCGTGTTTCAATTATCATCTTCCGGCATGACGCGTTATTTAAAAGAATTAAAACCGGAAACGATTTTTGATATTATGGCGATGGTGGCGTTGTTTCGCCCGGGTCCGATGGAATCAATTCCGGAATATATTCGCCGAAAAAATAATCCCGAGGTGATTGAGTATTTACATCCGAAAATGGCGGATTATTTAGATCAATCGCTTGGGCTAATCGTTTATCAGGACGATGTCCTCATGACTGCTATTAATTTGGCGGGATATAATTGGGAAGAGGCGGATAAATTTCGCAAAGCCATGGGTAAAAAAATTCCCGCGGAAATGGCCAAACAGGAAGAAAAATTTAGAAAAGGGTGCAAAGAATTTAGCCAAATATCCAAAGAAAATATTGATATTTTATGGGAGCGGATTAAACCTTTCGCGGCTTACGGGTTCGGCAAAGCGCACGCGTCCAGTTATGGTGTCGTGGCCTATCAAACCGCTTATCTCAAAGCTAATTTCCCGCACCAATATATGACCGCGGTGTTAATCGCCGAGTCCGGTGATATGGACAAAGTGCCGGAAATTATTCATGAATGCGAACGGATGGGCGTGAAAGTTAAACCGCCGGATATTAATGAAAGTTTTAAAAATTTCGCGCTTGTGGGTTGGGAAAAAAATGACGGTTCGGCGCATATTCGTTTTGGTTTGTCAGCGATTAAAAATTTGGGCGAACACATTGCCGAAGAAATTTATCGGGAGCGTAAAGAACGCGGGGCTTACAAAGATTTGAAAGATTTATTGACGCGGGTGACTGATAAGGACTTAAATAAAAAATCTTTGGAAAGTTTGGCCAAGTGCGGGGCATTGGATAGTTTTGGAATTGAACGCGGGAAATTAATCGCCAATACCGAAAATATGTTGGCGTTTTCGCGCGCGTCCAATGAGCAATTGGCTTCAACGCAGAATTCGTTATTCGCCGGCGCGGGGATTGATTTTGCTTTAAAATTGAAATTAGAGGAGGCACCACCGGTTGGTTTAGACGAGAAGATAGGTTGGGAAAAAGAATTATTGGGTTTGTATGTTACCGCTCACCCCTACGCGCCCTGGCAGAAAAAAATGGCAAAAATTTCGATTTTAATTCGGGATTTGGGGCAGGCGAAGCGATCCGATTGGGTTACCGTGGGTGGAATTGTCTCGGCCACGAAAAAGAAAATTACGCGCAGTGGCGCGGCGATGATGTTCGTTACGATTGAAGACACGAGTTCCAGTTTGGAATTGTTGGTTTTTCCGCGCACTTACGAAACGACGAAAGATATTTGGCAAGAAGGAAAAATTGTGTGCGTGATGGGGAAAACTTCGGAGAGTGAAGATGATGATAAATTGTTTGTAGAGCGGGCGTATGAATTGACCGAGGAAACCGCGCCGGCGATTATCGCGCAATTGGGTTTTGGTCAAGTTTCCACGCAGACATTTACTCGCCCCGAGCCAAAAGAAAAAGTGCGCGTGACGGGGGATATGATAGAAATATTAGTTCCGGAAAAAATGCCGCCGGCCTTAGCACAAAATTTAAAAGAAATTTTAACAAAATATCCGGGGGATAAGGTTGTTTATTTATTGGCCGGGGAGAAAAAAATAAAGACCTCTTTTAGGGTGGCAATTGACGGGGGAGTGTTTAAAGAATTAGAGAGTCTTGTTTAATAAGAGGTTTTTTGTTATAATAAATACAGGGTAGTTAACTAGTTTATTTTTATTATAATTATATGTCAAAACTAACACCAGGTGAACGTATTGGACAGGAATCAAAAGTTGATGTAAACGGGTTAAGCGAACTGGATCAATTAATTGCGGATGCGGAAATGGCGGCGCGGGAAGCGCAGCAGTTGGCCGTGACCGAAGAAATGGCAACAACGCGAACAAAAAAACAATCTTCCGCTGAATCCGCGACGCGCGTCGAAGAATTACAACAATGGTATGCCGGATTAAGGGCGGACGATGCTTTTGTCGCGGATTACGCGTACGAACAGGTTTTTGTAGCCGCTGAAGCTGAAACCGGCATTGCGACGTCGGAAAAAATCCACGGAATAATAGCCGCGTTAAAGAAAGCCGGGGATGCGTTAAAAAACATTGGAGCGGTTGAACCCAAAACCGACGCGCTATTGAACAAAATGGACGCATTGCAGAAATTGCATGATAAACTTTTTGAGCAGATACAGGCCGCGGCGGTGGACGTTTTGGACGCGGTAAAGCAGAAGTATAAGGGCGAGGAAACAGATTTTGAAAAGCGCTACCAGACACTAATCAACAGTCCATTGGTGCGGGGCGTTGAGTTTGATCCCAACAGTCCGGAGGCGCGTGAACGAGCGTTAAAACAAGAGATTGTAGAAGTATTATTGCGGCCAGTGGCGGAAAATCGTTTAAAGGCAATTGAGAAGATGATTGTGGACGCGCAGGCGAGGATTGAACAAATAGAAGATAAAGTGTATACAAAAATGGATCGGTTGCGTTCTCCTGGTGGCTATGAAAACCAGCAAAGTAAAAAAGCAGAGGCGTTAAGTATTGCTCGTGATTTAGGATTGGTTAGTAAAGATGATTCTCGTAATTATGGAAACGATAATTTTACAGTGGCTGATTTAAATAGGTTAGCGTCTGATAAAATCAAGTCGCTCAGTGAATCAATCCGCATGCTTGAGTTAATTCTCGCCAGAGAGCGATTGGCATTTGAAGTAAATCGCATGGTGGTTGAAGACGCTATTGACGATGAGCACATTGATGATGAGCACGATGAGGATGTTTTACGCGAGGCAATGGTGGAGCTACGTACTTTTTTAACTATATTACGCAATAACAGTAACCCGAATAGAGATTTTAGTAGAGATGTGCCTCCTCCCCAGAGTGGGTTGGCCGTCAAAGTTTTGGCGCAGTACCAGCAATTTGCTGTTTCGACGTCTGACGGATCTATCGGCCAAAATTCTATTTATGAAATTCACGCTCTTGACCCGGGGGCGCAACTTCTTGGCCAGACGGGAATTAGCCGGGAATATCCTAGGGAGACCAGGGAGGAAGGGTATTTGCGCTACCAATTGCGAAAGCTTAATTTGCAGCCGCGATTATCCGGAGTTGATATCGAAAATTCGTTGTTGCGTAATTTTGATATTCAGAGTCAGAGTTTGACCCCAGGGTCATTACGTGGTGATTATAACCAAATAGCTAGACAACATAAAGATAATAAAGAAAAGCGTCCAGAAGTTGCCAAATTTTTGGCAGAATTTCCAACCGCAGAATCTTTTTTAAAACATATGTTCGCTGGGCAGGGCAAACTATTTAATTTGCGTCGCGCTTATAATAAAGTTGACGCGGGTTTGAGCAACAAAAAAAATGTGGCGGCCGTACCAGAGGGGTTAATTGAAGTGGGGTGGACTGAATCAACATTAGGGGCATTAGTGGAGCCGGGACAAAACGCGCGTGGGGTGGATGGTAAATACGCGCGCCTTTTGGAACATTTATCAGAACCGCAGCTTGAGGCCGAACGCGCGTTTGATATTCGTGGCGAACGGGGTGAATTTAAGGTATATACCATAGAACAAGCGGTAGATCTTTTGCGCCGGGCTCGTCGGGATGTAAGGGCACTCGTGGGCGACTCCGATCGTGAGACCAAAAATGTGAAAGCGGATAAAAATAAAGATGAAATCAAAATTGCCGGTTTGTCAGCAGAGGTGGACGCTTTGAAAAAGAAGTTGGAGAGTGCGCTTGAAGGTGCTAAGCAAGCTGGGAAATCTGTTACGATTGCCAACAAAGAACGAGATCAAGCTAAAGAAGCGGCTGATCGTCATCAACGTAATGTTGGCACACTTCAGCAAGCCAACAAGCAACTAGAGGACCAACTAGAGGACAGTGTGCAAAGCGTATTGGCTGGTCTGAAGAGCGCGTTAGAGGCAAAATCTGGATTTTTAGGGGGTGAAAAAGATTTGAGGGCTGCGGTTGAAAGGTTGATGCGACAGCTTGAGAAATAATTTTGTTATTCTATTTCCCAATTCGGATCAGCATTAAGAATTCGCCAATCGGTGAATTCTTTTTTTTGCGCTTGGTAATATCCAGCGACGGCGATCATGGCGGCGTTGTCCATGCAATATTTTAAATTTGGAATAAGTAGTTCATGGCCAATAGATTGCGATTCGTGAGCGAGCGTTTCGCGCAACTTTTCATTGGCCGCCACGCCACCACCCAAAATTATAGTTTTAGGATTATAAAGTTTGGCGGCTTTTAAAGTTTTGCCTACCAAGACATCAACAATTGCTTGTTCAAAAGACGCGCAGAAGTCGTTGACACTCGGTTTGTCATTGCGAGGAGTGAAACTACGAAGCAATCCCATGACTGTTGGCCAGAGATTGCCGCGCTCCCTACGGTCGCTCGCAATGACAGTGCCGGCGAGTTTATTATCGCGCAACCAATACAGAGCCGCTGTTTTTAATCCGGAAAAACTAAACTCCAAATTATCATCTTTTAGCATCGGCCGTGGAAAATCAATCGCGTCCGTTCGTCCGGTCTTCGCCAACTCCGAAATTTTTGGTCCACCCGGGTATTCTAACTCTAAAAGTTTTGCCACTTTATCAAAACATTCACCGGCGGCATCATCACGCGTCGCGCCGATTTTTTTGTATTCATTTGCCGAGTTCATTAAAATTAATTCCGTATGCCCACCACTCACAATCAGTGCGAGCGCCGGATATTCAATTGTCGTCACCGTATTGTCATCCCGATGAAAATCGGGATCTCTGTCCGTCTGTATTTCCACCGAGTGGCTGTGCCCCCAAATATGATTAACCGCAACAATAGGCACATTCCAAACCATACTCAAAGTCCGCGCCGCCTCTACGCCAACAATTAAACCGGTAATTAGTCCCGGTCCAGCCGTAACAGCAATCACATCCGGCCGTGGTTGGTTTTTTAAAACCTCTTCAATCAAAGGCACAATCTTCTCCGCGTGCGCTCTACCAGCCAATTCCGGCACCACCCCACCATATTTTTTATGCAAATCAATTTGCGATACTGCCGATTCACGAACAACAAAACAGCCCTCGGGAGAACAATCCACAAGGGCCACCGCGGTATCGTCGCAAGATGATTCAATGCCGAGAATCAACATAGTGTCAGAGGAGAGAGTCGAACTCTCGACCTAAGGGTTATGAATCCTTCGCTCTTACCAACTGAGCTACTCTGACGTTGGCCTGTATTATAGCGGAAATTAAGGAAAAGTCAATCTTTTCATTCAACATCCGGCTGAATTTCTATTTTACCGGTAATATCGCTTAAAAAATGAATTTCCAGACCGTGCTTTGTTTTAACTAATTTAAAATCATCATTAAAATTTTCTGGCACAATTTGTTTGCCGGTAAAGTGCGAAGTTTCAAAATGGGGGAGTTGGCCACGGAATTCTTTTTTCTGGCGTAATTCACGCATAATTTTTTGTCCGGTGGCGACGCTTGTGCGTAAATGCGCAGTGCCTGGCACGGGCATGGCGTGCGATAAATAATGGAGACGAACATTTTCTTGGCGAAGCGCACGGAATAAATCTGTCAAAATTTCGGTATTGTCGTTTATGTTTTTTAATAAAACCGTTTGATTATACACGCCAATGCCAGCACGGCGCAATGAGCGAATAGCGTTAAGCGCTTCCGGTGATAATTCATTGAGATGATTAAAATGCACCCCGATTTCGATACTAACACCTCGTTCGCGTCCTTTAATATTCCAACTGTCTGCTTGAATTTTTGCTAAAGTATTAACAAACTTTTTATCTATTCTAAACGGATTATGTAAAAGCGCGCGGGTGTTTAAACGAATGGTAGAAACATGCGGAATTTTGATAATCTCCCCGAGGTAGTGAAATAATAATTGGTCGGGGATAATCATCGGGTCGCCGCCGCTAATTAAAATTTGGCGAACGGATTTTTGCGCGGAAATTGTTTCCAGCGCTTTTTTAAATTGGATCGGGCCAATGGCAGTGCGGACGGAATTGCGCAAAGTGCGTTCTTTTTCAAAACAAAAACGGCAAAAGGCATTACAGGTGCTCGCCAAGCGCAATAAAATAATGTCCGGATATTTTTGCTGGATAAAACGATTGGCGCCGTCGGCAAAATCCTTGGGTTGTTCCCATACTTTACTTAGCGCGTAGCGGTCGGGTTTAAATTCAGCTTCACTGGGAATATGTTGCAAGCGAATCGGGTCGGTTGGGTTTTTCCAATCAATTAGCGAAACTAAAAAAGGCGTTAAGCGCACCGCGTCTAACCCGGGTTCGGCCAGTTTAGCAAACAAAGCCATTAGTTTTTTAGATTCGGATTTTGGCAAATTAGCCACCGCGCCCAGTTGTTCGGCCGTATTGATATTATTGGCCAATTGCCAACGCCAGTCGTGCCACTTGGCGATAGTGACACCTTGTTTTATATAGTATTTTGGAATTGTTGATTTTACCATATTATATAAAAACTTCGCTGTTTAAACGAAGTTCTAATTTTTTTGTGATCCCATCGGGAATCGAACCCGAATTTTCGCCTTGAAAGGGCAACGTCCTAACCGTTAGACGATGGGACCATGTTTGGCCGATATTATACAGTATTTTTTCAAAATGTCAACTTTCGGTTAATTTCCTTGTAGCAGTTTTAAGCGGTTTTTTATTCCGGGTAAAGATTTTAAATAGGCGAGTAGGCGCAATAGTCCTCCCAATCGACCGTTTAATCTGAATGGTCCGGCCATGCCGGCGGCTGTACCGGCTCCGGTCATCATCAAAAATCCCTGCATTTTAAATTTGTTTGGTGATAGCGTATGTTGCACAGCGTGGGCAAGTATATTTTTAGCCACTAAATTACCTTCATACTCCGCCGCTTGGGCGGTTTTTAAATTGGGAGAGTTACTGACATCACCGGCGGCAAAAATATTTTCGTCAATGGTTTGTAAAAATTCATTAACTTTAATTTGTCCGCGTTCATCCAAAAATTCCGGCGCGCAAAATTTGACATTGGCGCGGCCACCCGCCGTCAAGATATTTAATTCACTATTGTGCAGATTGGTTCCGCAGACCACACCTTCGGGGCAGAGGCGGGTAATAGTTTGATTCGGTATAAAATTAATATTGTGAGTTTTAAAAATTTTTACTAAAAGCGTGGCGAGCCAGGCCGGGTTATTGTTAATCGGCAGGGGTAGGTTATGGAATAAATTAATTTGCCATTTCTCCGTTCGCGCTTTTAGATAAGTGGCGAGCGCCAAAGCCGTTTCCACGCCGGTCGCGCCCGCGCCAATGATATTGACCGCGATTGTTCCGCCGACTTTAATTTTGGTTTTTAAATAATCACTAATTTTTACCACATCGGCCACGGATTTAAATAAAATACTGTTTTGCTCGTTTCCTTCAATTGCCATTTTTCCGTCCATGCCGGTAGCGATTAAAAGATAGTCATATTCGGCGGTGGATTTTTCGCCACGAACTATTTTGGTCGTGGCATCAACGCCAACAACTTTTTCCGTGAGTAATTGGAAATTTTTATAACCCAAAAGTGGCGCAAACGAAAATTCCGCGAGCATTGGTTTATCTTTAATTAGCGCGTCTGGCAAAAGCGGTGAAAATTCAAAAACCGCCCGCGGGTTAAACATGGTAACGCTAAAATTATTTTTTAGGAGTTTTAAACCGGCGGTGATACCGGCAAAGCCGCCGCCGGTGATTATTACTTTTTTCATATGTTATATTTTACCTTGTTATCGGGGAAAAGGCAATTTTGTGTATTTCGTCTTGCTATTTTGCTATTTTTTTGATATAATGATTGTATATGGAAAATAGTCAAAAAGACAAATTAGTTAAATATTGGGCAGACGGCTCAAAAAATTCTTTACGATTGGCCAGTGATGTTTTTGATAGTCGCCACTTTGACCACGCTTTGTTTTGCGGGCATTTGGCTTTGGAAAAATTATTTAAAGCCAAAGTAGTAAAAATTCTTAATAATCACGCTCCTCATTCTCACGATTTATTATATTTGGCCGGTTTGTCTAAAATTGATTTAGACATAGAGCAGCAACAATTTCTGGCGCAGGTTAACAAATTCAACATTGAAGGTCGTTATCCGGAAGAAAAATCCGAATTTTATCATTTAGCCACAAAAAAATATGCCGGTGAGTGGTTAGAAAAAATCAAAAAATTTTATTTATGGTTATCAAAACAGAGCGGAAAAAACTAAGTTCGGCGCGCGTGCGAGTATTGGCGCGCAAATTGAAAAAGAATTTATTGCAAGAGGGTATGCCGGTGCGTGAATTATTTTTGTTTGGTTCATACGCGACCGGCCGGCCTCACCTTGACAGTGATATTGATGTCGCGGTAATTGTGCCATCGGGAATGACAGTGCGTGAACAAAAAAAAGCGCAACAAATTACTTGGTTGACGAAGCAAACTAATGTTAAGTTTGAACCACATATTTTTAGCGAACGCGATTTTAACAATCGCTGGCTGTCTTTGCCGGCAGAAATCAAAAAACACGGTGTTAAAATTAGGTAGTATAATATCGGAAGGTGAAATAATTAAAAATACCGTTTGCCAGCTGGCGAACGGTATTTTTTTGTAGTAGGTTTTTTTTACGCTTTCAAAGCGTCTTTTAACGCTTTCCCCGCCTTGAACTTCGGCACCGTCACCGCCGGAATCTGAATTTTTTCCGTTGGTTTTTGCGGGTTAACACCCACTCGTCCGGCTCGTTTGCGCGCGGAAAAGGCGCCAAAACCGGTCAATACTACTTCTTGGCCAGATTTTAATGCTTCCGTCACCAATTCGGTAAAAGTATTTAACATGTTTTCGGTTTCCCGTTTGGACATGTTTAATTTCTCGGCTAATTTTTGTGATAGTTCGGCTTTATTCATAGTTTTAGATATGTTAAGAGTAATGATTACGATAATATTATAGCACCCGTGGTTTATTTTGGCTATAAATAGGTAAAATAGTTATCCACAGGGCTTCGCCTTCGGCTACGCCCTGTAAACTACACTCTATTTATTTTAGTGATTTAGTTTACCCGGCATAGCGTAGCGAAGTCGGGCCCTGTAAACTAATCATTTTTTACCACAACGTAGCACGCAAGCCCTACTTGTAGGGCGTAGCCTTAGCGAAGCCCTATCTCGCATATTCAATCACCCTTGTCTCTCTGATCATCGTAATTCTAATTTCACCCGGGTACTGCAATTCCTCTTCAATTTTGCGAGCGATATCTTTGGCTAATTGGACGGTGCCGTAATCATCCACTTCATTTGGGCGGATAAACACGCGTACCTCGCGACCGGCTTGAATAGCATAGACCTTTTCCACGCCCGGGAACGAGGCGGCGGTTTTTTCCAAGTCCTCTAAACGAGCGACAAACAATTCAAAAGTATCACGTCTGGCACCCACGCGCGCGCCGGAAATGGCGTCAGCCGCTTTGGCAATGCAGGCATAAATACTCGTCGGGTGGTCAATGTGATGGTCGCGGGCGGCTTCGCAGGTGTCATCGTCCATGTTGAATTTTTTCAAAATGGTGTAGCCGATGGCCGGATGCGCGCCTTGGGTTTCTTGATCAACGGCTTTGCCAATATCGTGGAAAAATCCGGCGCGTTTGGCTTTGGCTGGGTCTACGCCCCCGATTTCACTAGCAATAACCGCGGCCAACTGTCCCACCTCCATCGAGTGGTTCATAATATTTTGGCCGTAAGAAGTGCGGTATTTTAACCGGCCGACAATGCCAACTAATTTCGGATCAATACCGGTGATGCCCATTTTTAATAAGGCCTCTTCGCCGGCTTTACGAATATCAATGGATAATTCTTGTTTGGCTTTTTCCACAAACTCTTCAATGCGCGCTGGTTGGATGCGACCGTCCGCCATTAATTTGGTTAAGGCGATGCGAGCGACTTCACGGCGGATAGGGGAGAAGCACGAAATCATAATTGAGTCTGGAGTGTCGTCAATAATCAACTCACAGCCGGTCAATTTTTCAATGGTTTTAATGTTGCGTCCTTCTTTGCCAATGATACGTCCTTTCATATCATCGGACGGCAGTGGCACCATGGAGGCGGTCGTTTCGGCCGAGTGCGAAGAAGCATTGCGTTGAATCGCGTCCAAAATTATATCACGCGCTTTGGCTTCGTAAACTTCGGAATTTTCTTTGTCTAATTTAACAATGCGGTTCATTAAATCGCCTTTGCTTTCTTCTTCCACCATTTCCAGCAAGCGCAATTTCGCTTCGTCTTTGGTTAAAGAAGCCACGGCCTGCAGTTTTTCCATCTGTTGCATTTTCAAAGTTTCAATTTCCAGCTTGATTGCTTTCACGCGCTCTACTTTTTCCATTAATTTGGTTTGATCGCCTTGGAGCTCCAATAACTTTTGGTCAAAAGTGGTTTCGCGTTTTTCCAAGCGCAATTGCGCGGCCGCTAATTCGTTTTTGGCTTGGCGTTCTTCGTGCTTGGCTTCGTCGATCATTTTTTGCGCTTTTTCTTTGCCTTCCAGGACTAATTCCTGTTGTTTGGTTTTGGCCTCGGCCATGATTTTTTCCGCCTTGGCCTCCAAAGAATTGGCTTGGTTTTTGGCTAAACTTTTTCGCAAAAAATAGCCGGCGGTAACGCCGATGCCGATGGCCACAATGGCCGTGCCGAGTAGGGTAAAGAGAGTTTCTGTTTCCATATAAAATAAAAATCCTCAATTTTGAGGATGTAAAATCGTGGGCAGCGCGTATTTTTACGCCCGTCCGGTTGACTGGGTTGATTTAAAAGTTGAAATACAAAAACCGCCCTAGTTTTTCTTTTTAGGTGTCAAAATTGACAAATTGTTAAGAAGAAACAGACAGTTTTTACGCATATTTAAGGGAAATAGGAGCGTATTCAATCAACTTTCAAAATAAAGTCAAACCGATTAAATCCTCAAAATGTTTTAAAAATTACTATACATATAGTATAACACCAATGAGGTATTTTGTCAATCGGCCAATATATTGGGGTTTTTGGTTGCTTCGGCTGGTGAGCGAGCATCGGTCAAACCGTATTCCCCAATTTGGGTCCTTGTCAAGGCCTGGCAGTAGGCCCCGGTGCCGAGTTTTTTGCCAATGTCTTCGGCGAGGGTGCGGATGTAAGTGCCGGCCGAGCAGGTGACTTCTATTGTTAAATTTGGCCAGACGTAGTCCAGAAGTTTGATGTCATAAATTTCAATTGCCGATGGTTTGCGTTCCACGGTTTTGCCCACGCGAGCAAGTTCGTATAATTTTTTGCCAGCGATTTTTTTGGCGCTGTACATCGGGGGAACTTGCTTATTTTTGCCAATGAAAGATTTAATAATTTTTTGTGTTAGTTCTAGTGTCGGTGGAATTGGTGAGAGAATATTGAATATTGGATATTGAATATTAGTGTCCGGTCGTCCAATTGTCATTCCGACAGAGGCTCGCGCCGACGAGGAATCTCCATCCCGTCCAATTTTCTTTAATATCCAATATTTAATATTTAATATCCAAGACTTTTTTTGAAAGGGAATGATTGTCCCAGTGCAGTCGCCCGTATCCGAAACAGCGCCAAGCCGTATCGTCGCCACATAAGTTTTTCGTAAATTTTTAAATTCATCCAACCGCTTAGTCGCCTCGCGCCCCACGCCCACAATTAACAAACCAGTCGCAAACGGATCCAAAGTGCCAGCATGCCCCACCCGAATATTTTTTGGCGCGCCGTTATTAATCAAATTTTTACGAATAAACCCAACCACATCAAAACTAGTCCAGTTGATTGGTTTATTGATAAGGAGGAAATTTGTGGGTAATTGTGTTTTGGTCATGGCGATATATTAGCAGGTTAGAGACGGTGGGGCAAGGTGCTTGATTTTTCTACATATTTATGGTATTATAATGGTATAGAAATGAATACTATTTTTATGTCAAAATCTTTACACTACAATTTATTTTTTCGCCCAGAACCGGAAGGCGGTTTTACAGTCGTAGTGCCGGCTTTGCCGGGTTGTGTTAGTTACGGGCGCGATTTAAACGAAGCCCAAGCAATGGCTACTGACGCTATTGGCGCGTATTTAAAAAGTGTGCGCAAACATCGCGGTGATGTTGTCAGTGATAAAAATAGTTTTATCTCTTCGGTAGATGTCGCTTATGCCTAAAACGCCGCGGTTAACTTCCAAACAAGTAATAAAAATTTTGGAAAATAACGATTTTGTTTTAGATCATGTTTTCGGAAGCCACTATGTTTTTTATCGTGCTTCTGATAAAAGGCGAGCGGTGGTACCGTATCATACCAAAAATTTACCGATTGGGACTTTAAAAAGTATTTTGCGTTCGGCGGAGATTGAGATTTAGTAATTTTGTCATCTCCGTGAAAACGCGGATCCAGTCGCAGATTGTCATTGCGAGCAAAGCGAAGCAATCTGTACAACAGGCGTAACGTCTGTTTTTTGTTTGCATATTTAGCTCTGCCTCGTAAAGCCATAGCAAAAATGGTGACAGCCTGTGGATAACTTATTTGCCAAAAGCGGTTGGGGGGGGGGTATACTTATATGGAGAAAAATTTTATTTTTAATTTTTTAAAAATATGCGATCAGAAATTTCTTCTGAAGTGAGAGGCAAAAACACGGATGTGGCGGTAGATAAATTACGAGAATATTTAGCTACTCATTATAGTTATACAAATGAAGATGGGGCTGATTCTGTAATTAACGAAAGAGATGCCGCCTCTGTTGTGGCGCTGTTTCCAGAGCTCTCAGTGGCTGTTGTCAGTGAAGAAATTAGGAAAAATAATCAATGGAACGAAGAAACTCGAGACAACAAAGTACAAAATAGAGAAATCTTTTTGAAAACATTAGACGGAGAAATTAAAACTTATGAAGATGCCGTACGAATGTTTCCGTCATTGCATGCGGAAGAAATTTTAGATTCTTTTGCTTGTGGACAATCTGGGATTCTAGAAAGAAAAATAAAAGATGGTAGTATCATGACAACGGAGCAGTGTGAGAAGGAATTTCAATGGCTGTTAATAAATTCACCAGTTAGATATGGGCAGGCGTTGTTATACTTATCACAAAAATAATAAGTGAATTAAAGTAGGTAATTAATCGGAGTGTTTACTTGTCTTTGGTAGTTGTAGGTAAATATTTAAAATTTTAATTTTAATTTAATATGTCGCCTGACAAAAACAGTTCAGTAGATCATTCTGTTATTTTTGAAAAAGCAAAAAATGTAGCAAATTTACATTTAGAAAGTCCAAGAGGAATAATGGATAACGACAAACGACAACTTGAGACAGCAATTGGTATTGGGTCGCCTGAAGGTTTGTTCAAACTAACACCTGAAGCAACCATGGTAATGATTGAAAATTCTGCCGAAGAACTAGCTAAAGGTTTTAGCAGTGCGAAGTTTTTAGAATTGGCGCGTTTTTTGATTGGAAAACCATCCAGCAATGTAGATGGGAGTTGGAGCAACCAACCGTTATTGGACGCGTTAGATAAAGTTGAAAAAGGTGATTTAGCCGGTATCCAAGAGTTGGAGGGATTGTACGAAAAGTCAAAACATAGAGATGAAGATGAATACACTGGAGATTCACGGATAAATTCACAAGTATTGATCGTCGCAAAGACTGTGGCTGGACAAATAGGTGCAGCTCAAGCATTGCGTGAAATTGCAAGAGCGTCCTCGTATGGGAGCATGGGTCAAAATATAGGAACAGCAGCAAATAGAAAAATTTTAGAGATGGCACTTAGGGCGTAAGAATAAGCCACTGCAAGTTCAGCGTATTTATTGTATTGATAACTTTAGCACACTTACAAAAAACCGGCCTCTAAAAAGCCGGTTTAATTTTGGGATTGGGCCGGCGACAGAAGTGTCAGCCGGCCTTGGGGGTGGGATGGGCGAGCGTGGTGTTACGAAGCGGATGCTTCGCGCGCCATGAGCGGGTGGGAGCGGTGCGGTAGCTTCTCCCGCAATCCTGGCACTTATCGGCCTGGATTACGGTGCCGTAACCAGAGTATAGTACCTCCATGTAGGTTTTTTGTTCGCACCAGTGGCAGAACTTACAACCGGTCTCCATCTCACACCTCCTTACCTCAAATTCTCTCATCATCATCATCATTTGTCAAATACATGTATTTTCTTAAACAGTAAAAATGTGTTATAATTACTAGCGTTGAGCCAAAAGAAAGCATGCTTTCTTTTGCGAGACGCGAAGTAATTTCAAGCTCCGCTTATAGTAATATTGAACTAAATTAGCGCAATTTAAAAAAACAATATGAACGAACCAATTGGAGATACTACCGAAACAACAAAAATCGCTCTTTTTAAGGGTAGGCAGATTAGAAAAATATTTTATCAGAATGAGTGGTGGTTTTCGGTTGTTGATGTTATTGAAGCGTTAACGGAAACCGAAAGACCGCGAAAGTATTGGAGTGATTTAAAGAAAAAGTTGATAGCAGAAGGATATTCCGAGTTGTCCGAAAATATCGGACAACTGAAATTGCCGTCAGCGGATGGAAAATTTTACGAAACTGATTGCGCTAATGCCGAGAGTATTTTTCGTCTGATCCAATCAATTCCCTCACCCAAAGCCGAGCCGTTTAAGCGCTGGCTCGCGAAAGTTGGTTATGAGCGGGTGCAGGAAATTGAAAATCCAGAATTGGCGGTCAAACGGACTCGCACGCTTTACAAGTTAAAAAGGTATGGTGAAGATTGGATAGAAAAAATTTTGTTAAATTACATTTACAAAAAACCGGCCTCTAAAAAGCCGGTTTTAATTTTGGGATTGGGCCGGCGGACAGGGGTGCCAATTGACTTATCATTAAAAATCAGATATAATGGAACCACTAATCTAATATCGCTAATCTTCACGAATAATATTTGTGTTGATTCGTGATTAAAATTCGTGGTTCATGAATGTATCCGAACTCGCTCGAAAATTACGCGTCCACCCTAAAAAGCTCTTGGAAATATTGCCGGAGTTTGGTTTTGATATTGGGGCGCGGGCGGTGAAAGTTGATGATCGCGTGGCCGAACAGATTACGAAAGCGTGGCGCCGGATTAAATTTGTATTGGAGCAACGCGAGACCCAAGAGCGCGAAAAACAAAAACAATTGGAAAAAGAACAACGTCAACAAAGTGGGGCGGAAATTGCGGTGCCGTCTTTAATTACGGTGCGCGAATTTGCTGATTTACTCCAAATGCCAATTAATAAATTGATGTTGGAATTAATGAAGAACGGAATTTTGGCAGCGCAAAATGAAAAAATTGACCGCGTCAGCGCGACGATTATTGCCGAAGAACTTGGGTTCAATGTGCGCGCGGAAGAAAAATCCACCAACAATGTTGCCGATGATAGTGTCCATACTTCTGATTTAGAAATGGCTTTAAAAGAAGGTGGCACGCCACGCCCACCAGTAGTTGTCGTAATGGGTCACGTTGACCACGGTAAAACAAAATTATTAGATGCGATTCGTAATACTGATGTGGTCGCTGGCGAAGCCGGTGGTATTACCCAACACATTGGCGCGTATCAAGTGATTTGGACTAATCCCAAAACCAAAGAATTAACACCCTTAACTTTTATTGATACTCCGGGCCACGAAGCGTTTACCGTAATGCGTTCGCGTGGTGCGAAAGTTGCTGACATTGCGATTCTGGTCGTCGCGGCTGATGATGGCGTGAAACCGCAAACCATTGAAGCGATAAATATTATCAAAGCGGCGAAATTGCCGGTCGTGGTCGCGATTAATAAAATTGACCGCGAGGGTGCGGATTTAAAAAGAACGCGTAATGATTTGTCTCTGCACGGATTAGTTGCCGATGATTGGGGCGGCGAAACACCGGTCGTGGAAATTTCGGCCAAGCACAATACTAATATTGATAAGCTATTAGACACGGTGATGCTCGTCGCCGATATGAACGCGACGGCTATTTGCGCCGAGCCGAATCGCGCGGCCGCCGGAACGGTAATTGACGCGCGCGTGGACAAAGGTCAGGGGCCGGTCGCGACTGTGCTGGTGCAAACCGGAACTTTGAAAGTGAATGATCCGCTCGTTATCAACGGCGAAATTTACGGCAAAGTGCGCGCGATGAAAAATTATCGCGGGGAAAATATTTTGACAGCGACACCATCCACCCCGATTAGAATTTTAGGTTTTAAAGTGGCTCCCCAGATGGGAGATGTGTTGGATGTGGGCAAATCCGCCGGTGCCAGTGAAGTGGATTTACGCGCCAAACGCACAGCGCAATCGGGCGCGGAACAACGCACGCCGGTTGTAGTTGATGAAGATGACGAAAATAAACATCAGTGGTATAATGTAGTGGTGAAAGCCGATGTGCTCGGGTCTTTGGAGGCCTTTATTGCGTCTTTGGAAAAATTAAAAAATGATGAGGTGGGTGTGAAAGTTGTGGGCAAGGGTTTGGGCAATATCACGGCTGATGATGTGGAATTGGCCAAGACAACCGGCGCGACAATTTATGGTTTTAATGTAAACGCGTCTACGCTGGCTCTCCAAATGATGGATGTGGCCGGTGTGAAATTTGAAAAAGATAAAATTATTTATAATTTGTTAAATTTAATTAAGAAGCAATTAGAAACAATGTTGAATCCAGAATTAGTAACGACGGAACTGGGGAATTTTAAAGTGGTGCAAATTTTCCGCACGGAAAAGAATTTGATGATTGTGGGCGGGCGGGTGGAAATGGGTAAATTAGTACGTGATTGTTTCGCGCGCGTTAAACGTGCCGGGGAGATTGTTGGCAAAGGAAAATTAATAAAATTACAATCCGCCAAACAGGATATGAGTGAATTGCCGGCTGGTAACGAAGGCGGTGTGCAATTTGAAGGCAAGTTGGAATTGGAAGTGGGCGATATTTTGGAAGGATATATTGAGACAAAGAAAGAAAAGAAATTAGTGTTGAGTTAATCAGGTCACGCGCTATACAACTTTTTTTCAAAAGGCGTAAGCTTGGCCGAGCGGCCTAGAGTGTACTTTTGAAAAACAGTTGTATGGCGCGCCCCGCTAACTAATTAATATTCAAATAAATATTTTAATTATTAATATAATTCTATGAATTCAGCACTACGTTCGCGTGTTGCGCATAGTCGCAAAAATACCAAGAAGGGCAAATCCCTCAAATTAAAGAAGTCGCGCAAATATTGCAAAATATAATCAGTATTAATTTTGTAATTTTGTCATCCCGAGTGAGGACTCCCGACTTAGTCGGGACGAGGGATCTCTGTCCAGTTCATCATCACTGGTAATCTTCAATCTTAAATCTTCAATCTTAAATCTTCAATCTTAAATCACATATGGAACACACATTCACTGACGCTAATTTCGATGCTGAAGTAATTAAATCCGACGTACCAGTGTTAGTCGATTTTTGGGCGCCTTGGTGTGGCCCTTGCCAAATGATGGGGCCAATCGTGGAAGAGTTGGCCAAAGAAAGCGTTGGCAAAAAATTTAAAATTGGGAAATTAAATGTGGACGATAACCAAAACACGGCCGGGCAATACAATGTGATGAGCATTCCGACCTTTTTGGTGTTTAAAGGCGGGCAGGCCGTTGATCAAGTTACCGGCGGTGTGCAAAAAGAAAAATTACAGGAATTGGTGGATAAATATAGCAAGTAAAATTTTGGATTGACATAACCCGTGCTTAGTTCTACAATACTAGCACGGGTTTTTTAATATAAAAAATATATGAACAAAGTAATAAAAACAATTCTCTGGCTCGCACTCGCTTTTTTATTAGTCGCCGTCGGTGTGGCCGTGATGTCTTTCTCACGTGGCAGTTTGATGTCGGCGACGACCGGTAATTTTGGTTATGATGATAGCGGTGATTATCGGGGAGAAGCGGTCGCGGATATGTCTTACGCGCAAACCACTGGCCTAAGTTCTGCCGAAGCCGGTGGTACTGTTCAATCGTTTGTAAAAAGTTTATCAGTTAGTAAATCATCAGTGCCAAGTTCGCAAGCGCCAACAGCCGCTGATGCCACGGTCGAGCGCATGGTAGTCAAAACCGGCGCGTTGTCGGTAGTGGTAAAAGATGTGGCCGAGGCCATTAAAACAATTTCGCAGTACGCGGTGAAACAAAAAGGGTATATTGTTGCCAGCAATGTTTACAAGCGTGGACTCGCGCCTTATGGCACTTTGACTATAAAAATTCCGGCGGTAAATTTTGATAGCGGATTAAACGAAATCAAAGCGCTTGGCGAAGTGGTAAGTAATAGCGTTAATGGCCAAGATGTTACCGAAGAATACGTTGATTTAGACGCGCAACTTAAAAATTTACAAGCCACGGAAAAACAATTTTTGACAATTTTAAATAAGGCGGTAAAAATAGAAGATATTTTGGCAGTGCAAAGAGAGTTGACCCAAGTGCGCGGGCAAATTGAACAACTCCAAGGCCGAATGAAATATCTAAAATCAAGTGCGGATATGTCCACAATTACGGTTGACCTAGCAACCGATCCGTCCGTGTTGCCGTCGGTAGATAATTCCAAGACCTGGAAACCGTGGGCAATAGTAAAAGAGGCGACCCGATCCCTGCTCGCCGCCGGTAAATCTTTGGTAAATTTCTTGATTTGGTTGGTAGTGTTTGTGCCGGTGTGGGCGGTGATTGCTTTGGTGGTGTGGGTCGTCGCGAAAGTTGTTAATAAAATAAAAAATCGGGGGAAGTTTAAGTTGGAGTAAATCGCAAAATTAATCAAATAAGCCCTTTCGCCATAAACGACGGGGCTTTTGTTTTATTTGTTTGACGCCATTTTTTAGTGGGTATATAATACTGGACACGTTGTAATGAAAACTGAAGAATAAAGATTGAAGATTCGCGAATTTAATCCATTAATCTTTAATCTTTAATCTTTAATTTTCACCCCTATGTCCCAATCCGCCTTCGATAACGCCATGTCCCAATTAGACAAGGCCGCCAAAGTCATGAATTTGGATAAAAATATTCATGAAATTTTAAAATCGCCGGATCGAGTTTTGATTGTTTCGGTGCCGGTTAAAATGGATAATGGTGAAGTGAAAGTTTTCACTGGTTATCGCTCGCAATACAACAATGCCATGGGGCCCTACAAAGGTGGTATTCGCTATCATCCGAATGTTTCGTTGGACGAAGTCAAGGCCTTGTCATTTTGGATGATGATTAAATGCGCGACCGTGAATATTCCGATGGGCGGAGGCAAAGGCGGGATTATTGTTTATCCGAAAGATTTATCACATGGGGAATTGGAAAGAATGTCGCGCGGGTATATTCAAAAAATTTATCGGGAAATCGGTTCGGATAAAGATGTGCCGGCGCCGGATATGTACACCACTCCGCAAATTATGGGATGGATGCGGGATGAGTTTGAAAAATTAATTGGACGCAAAGATCCGGGTGTAATTACCGGCAAAGCGATTGCTGACGGTGGCAGTGAAGGGCGTGAGACCGCGACCGCGCAAGGTGGGGTATATGTCGTGCGTGAGCTTGCAAAAAAAATGGGATTAAAACCAAATCTCACCACTGTGGCCGTTCAAGGCATGGGCAATGTGGGCGGATTTATGGCGAAAATTTTAGCGGCCGATGGTTACAGAATTGTGGCAATTTCTGATTCCAAAGGCGGAGTATATAATGAGGCCGGGTTAGATATGGCCAAGGTAGAAGAAATTAAAAAAGCCGGTGGTATGCTCGGGTGCTATTGTTTAGGCAATGTTTGTAAATTAGAAGAAATGCCCAAAGATGGCCCGTGCCGGCATGTTTCTAACGAGCAGTTATTGGAATTGCCGGTTGATATTTTGGTGCCGTCGGCTTTAGAAAACCAGATTACCGAAACCAACGCGAATAATATCAAAGCAAAATATATTATTGAAATGGCGAACGGTCCGACCACGCCGGAGGCGGATGAAATTTTGAAAAGCCGAGGAGTGATAGTCGTGCCGGATGTTTTGGCTAATGCCGGTGGTGTTACCGTCAGTTGTTTTGAATGGGAACAAAATGTGAAAGGCGAAAAATGGACCGAGGCGCAAGTATTTGCAAAATTAGAACCGATGATGGTGCAGTCATTTAACGAAGTGTGGGAAACAAAAGAAAAATATAATGTGCCAATGCGCACGGCGGCGTTTGTAAAGGCGATCAAGCGGGTGGCGGCAAAAATGAAGATCTAATTTTTTTGTGTCATCCCGATGAAAATCGGGATCTCTGTCTATGCCCGAACTTCCCGAAGTAGAAACAGTTCGCCGTGATTTGGAAAAAGTTTTGGTTGGTAAAAAAATCACGGCAGTAGAAATTTTAGATAAAAAAATTGTCGGCGGTAAACCGGCAGTTTTTGTGTCGGCTGTAAATGGTAAGAAAATTGTTGGGGTGGAGCGAAGAGGGAAATTATTGGCGTTTAAATTAAGTAGCGGTGAATATTTGTTAGCGCATCTGAAAATGACCGGGCAGTTGATTTGTGTTTCATTGTCATTGCGAGCGAAGCGCGGCAATCTCATCGCCGGCGGTCACCAAGTTGGTAAAAACGATTTAACTGTGCCAAACAAATTCACGCGCGTCATTTTTGCATTTTCCCCTCCTGCCCGAGGAGGGGCGAGGGGTGGTGGGAGCGTTGGTGGCACACTATATTTCAACGACCTCCGTCGTTTCGGTTATTTAAAAGTTGTATCGGCGGAAGAAAAAGAAACCATATTTAAAAATAATTTTGGTATTGAACCATTGACACCCGATTTTAAATTATCAGCTTTTACAAAAATATTTCGAAACCGTAAAACCAATTTAAAAGCGATTTTGATGAATCAAAAATTAATTTCTGGCTTGGGGAATATTTACGTGGACGAGGCCTGTTTTAACGCTGGACTTTTACCGTGGCGATCGGCTAAGTCACTAAAACCGCCAGAAATTAAAAAATTATTTTCTTGTATTCAAAAAGTAATCGCCGTGGCCATTAAAAATCGCGGCACCACTTTTAAAGATTTTCGCGATGGCGCGGGTGGGCGCGGGGCGCATTATAATTTTCTTAATGTGTATGGGCGCAAAGGTGAAAAATGCCGGAAGTGTAAAAATTTTATAAAAAAGACCAAACACGCCGGGCGGGGGACGCATTTTTGTCCGAAATGTCAGCGGTAATTTGCCTTTTTCCCTATATTTTAGTACAATACGATTACCGTTTAATGGTAATTTTTTGTTATATGTCAAAATACGATCATAAAAAAATAGAAGCAAAATGGAAGAAAAATTGGGAAAAGTCCGGGATATATAAAACCGGCGACCCATCCTTCGCTAAGGATTCGGCGGGCAAGCCCAAGTATTATGTCTTGGACATGTTTCCGTATCCATCAGGCGCGGGTTTGCATGTCGGCCACCCCAAGGGTTTTATCGCCACCGACATTGTCGCGCGTTTAAAAATGATGCAAGGGTACAATGTTTTGCACCCGATGGGTTGGGACGCGTTTGGGCTACCGGCGGAAAATTATGCTTTGAAAAATAAAGTTCATCCGGCGGACGCGACTGCCGAAAATATTAAAGTTTTTAAAAAACAATTAGGCCTTTTGGGTTTTACTTATGATTGGAGCAGGGAAGTGAATACGACTGATCCAGAATATTATAAATGGACCCAGTGGATATTTTTACAATTATTTAAAAAGGGTCTGGCGTTTGAATCTTACGAACCGATTAATTGGTGCCCGTCGTGCAAAACCGGTTTGGCTAATGAAGATTTGGAAGATGGGAAATGTGAGCGCTGTGGGAGCGTGGTAGAACAAAAACCTTTGCGCCAATGGGTATTGAAAATTACCGATTATGCCGAGCGTTTGCTCAATGATATTGAATTATTAAAAGAATGGCCCGAGCCGATTAAAGAAATGCAGAGAAATTGGATTGGACGCAAGGAGGGTATAAATATCGTATATCAAATTGAGGGGTCGGATAAAAAAGTTATTTGTTTCACCACTCGTCCTGACACAAATTTCGGTGCTACTTTTGTTGTGGTTGGCCCGGAACATTCTTTGATTTCATCAATAACAACATCGGAGTATAAAGAAGATGTAGAAAAATATGTATCCGCCGCTAAAAATAAAACAGAATTAGATAGAATTGCGGAAGGTAGAGAGAAAAGTGGTGTGTTTACCGGTTCGTATTGCATAAATAATTTGACTGATTATAAAATGCCGATTTGGGTGGCTGATTATGTGTTAGGCAATGTAGGAACTGGCATGGTAGTAGGTGTGCCGGGACATGATAAACGCGATTTTGAATTTGCCAATAAATTTGGTATTGAAATAAAAAGAGTGGTGGTGGCCGGTGATGGTGATACGTCGCCTATTACTAAAATAGAACAGGTGCAGGAACATGAAGGGGAAATGATAAATTCTGGATTTTTGGATGGTTTAGATATTCACGATGCTACACGTAAGATAATGGATCGTTTAGAAGAAAAAGGATGGGGTAAGCGAGTGATTAATTATAAATTACGCGATTGGGTTTTTTCGCGCCAACGTTATTGGGGGGAGCCGATACCGCTCGTGCATTGTGAAGTGTGCAAAAATAAAAAATATAATTACATTATTTTACACGGATATACCGGTACGGCCGATCAAAATGGACCGGGTAGAGGCGATTCTAATAATTGGCGCCCGTGGGTAAAAGTTAAATTAGAAGAACGTGGCAATAAAGTTTTTTGTCCTAATCTTCCAAACACTAATGAACCAAATATAGATGAACAAGTGCAATATGTTATAGACAATGTTAATTTTGAGATAGACGAAAACACGGTTATAGTTGGGCATAGTTTGGGTGGAGTAGTGATATATAAACTGTTGGAAAAATTAAATAAGAAAGTTGGCAAAGTATTGTTAGTTGATCCGGTAGTAAGTCCCGAGTTTCCGGACAAAGAAAGACTAAATGTAAAAAAGAGTTGTGACTGGAAATTTAATTTTGAGAAGATAAAAAAATTAAGTGATGATTTTGTTGTTTTGGGTGCGTCTGATTTTGCGACTATCTTTGAAAAAGATTTAAGATTTGTGGCCGATAAACTGGAAGCAAATTTAGTTTTAGCTAAACCAGCGGAAGGGCATTTTACAGCTGAAGAAGAGCCGGTCGTATTAAATTTATTAAATAATACTGGCTGGTACCCAGTCCCAGAAAAAGACCTGCCACTTGAATTGCCAAAAGTAAAAAATTATGAACCGACTGGAACCGGGGAATCGCCACTCGCGGGAATTGATAAGTGGGTGAATACATTATGTCCTCATTGTGGCGGGCCGGCGAAACGTGAAACCAATACCATGCCACAGTGGGCGGGGAGTTGTTGGTATTATTTGCGCTATGAAGATCCGCATAACAGTAAAGCACTCGTGGATAAAGATAAAGAAAAATATTGGTCGCCGGTGGATTTTTATGTTGGTGGCGCCGAACACGCCACGCGCCATTTAATTTACGCGCGGTTTTGGCATAAGTTTTTATTTGATATTGGGGCGGTTAGCAATATTGAGCCGTTTACCAAATTACAAAGTGTGGGTTTGATTCTGGCCGAAGACGGGCGCAAGATGAGTAAGCGTTGGAATAATGTAATTAATCCCGATGATGTTGTGGCTGAATTTGGCGCGGACGCGATGCGTTTGTATGAAATGTTTATGGGGCCATTTGATCAGGCTTGCGCTTGGAGTACGAAAGGTGTGATTGGGTGTCGGCGGTTTTTGGAAAAGGTTTGGGTGCTGGGCGAGAAGATTAAAGATGAAAGATTGAAGATTAATGGTGATAATAATAAAAATATTGAGATATTATTAAACCAAACAATCAAAAAAGTTACCGAAGACATTCCAGCGATGCGATTTAACACGGCCATCGCGCAACTGATGATTTTTGCGAATGAGGCTTCACAATCTTCTATCTTAAATCTTCAATCTTTCGCTTCATTCCTCCAACTTCTCGCTCCATTTGCTCCGCATATGACAGAAGAGCTGTGGGCAAATTTAGGCAACAAAGAAAGTATTTTTAAATCCGCGTGGCCGAAATTTGACCCCACCAAAATTCAACATTCCGAAATTACCGTCGTCGTTCAAGTAAACGGTAAGCTGCGCGATGAAATAATTGTGCCAGTTGATATTGCCGAAGCCGATGCCAAAGCGCGGGCGCTTTCAACAGAAAAAATTAAAAAATGGTTAGATGGCAAAGAGCCGAAGAAAGTGATTTATGTGAAAGGGAAGCTCGTGAGTATAGTGGTGTAGGTATGAACTTAAAGGAGGGGGCCGAAAAAATTTATAATTCCAAAAGCCGCAGTTTTTTAATTTACTGCGGCTTTTTTATCTTAGGGGCGGCGATATTTTCTTTGGGCGAAACGCGCGGGGATAAATTAAATTATTTATTGGTCGGAATTTTACTCGCGTTTTTTTTATTATCATTTTTATTTAAAAATCATCTCGGACGATTTGGCGCGATCATTTTACTTTTATTTTGTTTGGGCGCGATGCGGGCGGTCGCGGTTTTGCCAAGCGGTAGCGCGGATGAAGTCGCGAGTATTATTGGTAAGCAAATTACTTTGGAAGGCCATGTCGCCAAAGTGGAAAAACCCGGCCAATATATTTTTGCGCCGGATAATTATCATGGGAAAATTCTGGTAAATTATGGTCCGTATCCGATTTACCATTACGGCGATAAGTGGCGATTGAATTGCGAGTTGGAAGCGCCGGCGCCGTATGAAGATTTTCGGTATGATAAATATTTATTAAATAAAGGCGTGTATGTTATTTGTAAGTTCCCCAATGTAATTTTAACATCCGGATTTTCCGGCAACCGGTTAAAACAAGCAATTTTTAATTTTAAAAATATTGTCGGCGCGCGCGTCAATTTATTATGGCCCGAGCCGGAGTCGGGTTTAATGGCCGGATTATTGTATGGCGAAAAAAGTGCTCTGCCAGCCGAGTTATTAAATAATTTTAATCGCACCGGACTAACGCATATTATTGCTGTGTCCGGTTATAATACTTCGGTAATTGTAGTCGCAGTTTTGGCCGGATTAATTTTTGTCGGATTTTGGCGCAAGCAGGCGTTGTGGTTATCGGCGTTAATTATTTTTGCGTTTGTAATTTTTACCGGCGCGACGGCGTCGGTCGTGCGCGCGGCACTTCTCGCGTGCATTGGTATCACCGCCCAACTATTAGGCCGGCCGGCTCGTTCGCTTAATGGTTTGGTATTCGCGGCTGCGCTAATGATTTTATTTCATCCGTTAATTATTTGGTATGACGCCGGTTTTCAATTATCGTTTCTCGCTGTAATTGGCGTGATGTATTTGGGCCCAAAGTTGGCTGTGATTTTTAAATTTGAAAATGAGGAAAATATGTTGTGCACAACTATGGGTGCGATAATTTTGACTTTGCCTTTGCTCGCTTATCAATTCGGCCGCGTATCACTGGTAGCACCCCTGTCCAATTTTTTGATTTTATGGATTATCCCGTTTTTGATGCTATCCGGTTTTATTGCCGCGTTAATCGGTTTAATTTTTTTACCAGCCGGACAGGCATTGGCGTTTATTGCGTATTTAGGGTTAAAATATGTTATAATAACAGTGAATTGGTTAGGCGGATTAGCGTTTGCTTCGCGGGAAATTTCCTTGTCAATTTATTTAATGGTTTTGGCTTATATTTTAATTTTTTGGTTTTTAATATTCTATGGCAAAAAAAATAAAAATTCTACCATCAGACACGGGCTATGATTTAGCCGCGCCGCGTTATGATGACAAAGAAGATTATTTGAATAGTTTTGAGCAGGGAAAAGTTTTGACATATTTGCAGGATGTTGCCGGGAAAAAGGTTCTGGATGTTGGTGCTGGCACCGGAAGATTGTCGGTGGAATTAAGCCGACGCGGAGCGCTCGTGACGGCACTAGATGTATCTTCGGAAATGCTAAAAGTTTTGGCCAAGAAAAATAAATATATTGAATTAGCAATCGGAGACGCGGAGTATTTACCTTTTGGTAATGAAGTTTTTGATTATGTGATCGCGACTTTTTTGATTGTGCACTTGCGCGATCCAAAACAATTTTTTGATGAAGCGTATCGGGTATTAAAAGATGGCGGGCGATTAATTGTTACCAATATCAATCAAGCCGAAGCGCCGGAAGTAGAAACAGACGCGGGGCCAATTAAAATTGAATCGTTTTATCATCGACCGGAAGCGGTCATGAAAAAATTGGAAGAATTGGCGTATACGATTGAAAAAGAAGATATGGTGTTTGAGGGGGATGTGTGGGTGAATCAGATTTTGGTGGCTAAAAAATAAAATTATGAAAAATAATTACTTCTTCACACGGCGCTTCATCCTTTGAAAATTATCTCGTTTTTTCTTAAAAATCCACGCGTTTTTTCGCTATTTGCTCAAAAACACGGGATTTTTCTCAAAAAAACTCGTAATTTTCTAAAGTTCTCCGCGGTGTGTTCAGAAGTAATTATTTTATCTCGGTAATTTATGTTTTCTAAATTTAAAATCATTTTAATTATTTTAGCGATTATCGTTGCCACATTTTTTATTTACGATGACTGGCAAAAATATCACGACAAAAATTTCCAAGTGATTTTTTTAAACATCGGCCAAGGCGACAGCGCTTTAATTAAATTTCGCAACGGTGAAAAAATGTTGGTAGATTGCGGGCCGAATAATACCGTTTTGGCGCGACTCTCCACGTACCTATCTTTTTTTGACCGCACGATTGATTATTTGGTGGTAACCCATCCGGACTTAGATCATTATGGTGGTTGTGTGGATGTGTTGCGCCGATATAAAGTAAAAAATATTATTGAAAACGGCGACACGAAGAATGATTCGTATTTTAGAGAGTGGCAAAACCTGGCTGACGTGGAAGGCGCCAAGCGTTTTATTCAGACCGAACGTCATGCCACTGAAATTGGTGGCACAAAAATTGATTGGTTGGCGCCTGACCAGGGTGTGATAGTGGATAATCCCGATAGTAATAATCGCTCTATTGTTTTTAAATTAACTGATGATAAAAAAAGTTTTTTGTTAACCGGTGACGCAGAAATGCCACTGGAAAATGCTTTACTGAAAAAATATTGCGCCACGTTGAGCGCCTGTCCTGCGCTTCAATCTGAATACCTAAAAGTCGGCCACCACGGTTCAGATTCATCTTCTGGCGCCGAGTGGCTATCGACCATCGCGCCTAAAGTCGGGATTGTTTCCGTGGGTAAGAATAAATTCGGGCATCCGTCGTTACGGGTAATGAGGAATTTACAGCGGGTGGGAGCAGGGATATTGCGAACGGATGAGATTGGTGATATTACAGTGAATACAGCCATTTGACAATACTTTAAATTTGTGCTATACTATTGACAGAACTATAAAACGCTTCATTGATGAGGCGTTTTTAATTTAAACACCAAATCCTAAACCATAAATCCTAAACAAACCCAAATATTTAAAGTTCAAATTAAAAAAACGCGATTTGAAAATTTGGATTTTGAAATTGTTTAGAATTTAGTATTTAGAGTTTAGAATTTAATTTATTTATATTATGTCCTCGGAAATCACCAAAGCAATTCAGGCCCTATGCGACGAAAAAAACTTATCGTATGAGGCAGTTTTAGAAACGGTAGAAACCGCGCTCGCGGCCGCTTATCGCAAAGATTTTGGTAACAAACAACAGAATATTAAAGTAAAATTTGATCCTGAAACCGGTGCGATTAAAGCGTGGGATGTTAAGTCCGTCGTGGCCGATGTGGCCGAAGATGTTTTGGAAAAAGCGCAAGAAGAAGCGGCCGCTCGCCGGGAAAAAGCGCGCGAAGAAGATCGCGAAATCACCCCGGAAGAATTAGAAGATTTGCCACGCTTCAATCCCAAATTAGAATTGATGTTAACCGCCGCCAAAGAAGTTGATAAAAAAGCCAAAGTGGGTGATATTTTAGAAATTAAATTAGAGGTGGGGGGCGAGTTTGGGCGCATGGCCGCGCAAACTGCCAAGCAGGTGATTATTCAAAAAATTCGCGAAGCCGAACGCGGTCTCGTGTTCGAGGATTTTAAAAAGCAAGAAAATACGATTATCAGTGGCACAGTTCAGCGAGTTGAGGCGCGCAAGATTTTAATTGACCTCGGTAAAATTACCGGTATTTTACCAAACGAAGAACAAATTCGTCGCGAGCATTATCGCCCGGGGGTGCGCATGAAATTTTTTGTTTTGAAAGTTGAAATGTCCGTGCGTGGTCCGGAAATTATTTTGTCGCGCGCGAGTTCTAAAATGGTGGAGGAAATTTTCCGCCAAGAAATTCCGGAAATTGAAAGCGGTTCGGTGGAAATTAAAGGCGTGGCGCGCGATGCCGGCTGGCGCTCTAAGGTGGCTGTGGCTACAAGTGATCAGACCATCGACCCAATTGGTTCTTGTATTGGCCAGCGCGGGAGCCGGATTAATACTATTATAGAAGAATTAGGCGGTGAAAAAATTGATATTATCGCTTGGAGTGAAAATCCAGCTGAATATATTGTGAAAGCATTAGCGCCAGCCAAAACTGCGGAAGTGGAATTGGATGAGGCGAGTAAAGTTGCCAAGGCGCATGTTCCAACCGAACAATTTTCAATGGCGATTGGTAAGAGCGGACAAAATGTTCGTTTGGCTTCGCAATTGACCGGTTGGAGAATTGATGTGATGGAAAAAGGCGGGGAACAGGTTGTTTCCAGTGAGGACGCGCCGGTTGAGGATGTTGAAGAAGTTGTGGTAGAGGAAGATAATAAAGAGGAGACAAAATAAAATATTTATTAATAATTTCAAAATCCAAATTTCCAATTTCCAAATTAATGTCTAAGCTAAAATAACAAATTTGACATTTAGATTTTGGATTTTGTTTGACATTGGATATTGGATATTTGACATTTAAATTTATGGGCGCCATCTTCAACACATTCTTATATCAGCCACTGCTTAACATTTTCGTCGCTCTCTATAACCTGATTCCCGGCCACGATGTTGGTATTGTAATTATCGTGATTACGATACTTTTGCGTATCGCTCTTTATCCTTTGACCAATAAATCCTTGAAGGCGCAAAAAGATTTACAAGAATTGCAACCGAAATTGGAAGAAATAAAAACAAAATATAAAGATGATAAGCAGGGTCAGGCGCAAGCGACGATGGAGTTGTACAAAAATAATAAAGTAAACCCGTTCGCGTCTTGTTTGCCTTTAATTGTGCAGTTGGTAATCTTGATTGCGTTATATCAAGTTCTGCGCAACATGTTGGATCCGGCCTATGATATCGCCTCGCATTTATATTCATTTGTAAAAAATCCCGGTGTGATTAACCAGATATCATTTGGATTTTTGAATTTAGCTGAAAAGAGCATCGTGCTGGCGGTTTTGGCCGGCGCGGCGCAGTTTTGGCAGGCTAAATCAATGAGTACCAAACGTCCGCCAGTCGCGTCCGGTGTTGGTGGTAAGGACGAAGGAATGATGGTGATAATGAATAAGCAGATGTTATATATGATGCCGGTGATGACTGTTTTTATCGGTATTTCGCTTCCGGCCGGATTGACCTTGTATTGGTTTTGGAGTACATTATTAATGGCACTGCAACAGGTGTGGTTGTTTTCCGCCAAAGGCGCTGCGTCTGCCTCTGGCATGGGACCCACCTCTGGCGGGAAAGACGGTCCTTCTACTGGCGACACAAAGGTGATAGAAGGCAAAATAGCAAAATAAATTATGAAAATTACTTTTTCCCAATTAAAAAAATTATCGGTGCAAACTCAAAGCGGAGTTTACTTGGGAAAAGTGGTTGATGTGGTTTTATCGGTTGAAGAAAATTTAATTTTACAATACAAAGTGCGTTCGTATAAAATTGTCGGCCATACTTTTTTAATTAACAATTCGCAAGTGCGAGAAATTACGGCGGAAAAAATTGTGGTGGATGACGCGAGTTTGCCAGATGCGACCGCGGTTTTTAGTACTTCTGTTTAATATATTAATATGGGCACTGTTTCCAGTTTAGAGCAATATCGACAAAAAATTGAGAGCGAGGGCGCTAACAGTCAGCCACCTAAAAAAGAATTAGGAAAAGTTTGGCGCAATGTCTTAGGTGACGCGCGTTTTAATTATGTTGATCGACAATATGGTGCCAAACGGTTCACGGCCGGTGATGTTGATAAAATTTTTCATTTAATCAACGCGGAAGTTGGTGAAAAAGAAGATGAGGTCTCTGATGAGGTGGTGAATGATATCAAGGCAGACAAAACCGCTGTGGCGCTTGCCAAGGGCCAAGATTGTACCTCGTCTATCGCTTCCGAAGTTAAAGGTCTGCGTGAACTGTGGCAATTTTTTGTAAGAATGGCCAATGCCAGCTCCATTACCGGTGGAGAATATTCTGCCGCCAAAATGTTTATGGTGGACGACGCGAGCGTCGGACGTTTGAAACAAATGAACCAGATTGATTTTAAAGGTCAACCGTTAAATTCTTCGGCGATAAATGTTGATACTGCCAATGCCGGCGCGCAATATTATTTTGTGCTTGATAATGATGAAGGGAAAAATGTTAAAGAAATTTTTGAGAAGCACGGTCATAATATTTCCGAAAATAAAAATGGTCCCGGTTTTCAGGCGGAAATGGGGCGGGTACGATTTGCCTTTTTGTATGTGGAAATGGACAAGGACTTGGAAGAAGATGTTGCCAATGAAAAAGGAGAAAAATCTGTGATGGTGGGCGGTGAAAAGAAAAAAATAGAAACAGCGAAAAAAGACGGCGCCGCCAATGACAATGAAGAAATTTCCGAAGAAAAAGTTGCCAGAGCCGCATGAACAAATTATTGCAACAAGCTATCATCCGGACCTTAACTTATTTTGATATTGTAAAAAAATCCCTAACGCGCGCGGAGTTATTTAGTTTTTTGTGGCAACCACCGTTTGTTGGTCGTGAAGAATTTAATAAATATTTAGAAGAGAACACTGTTGTCATCCTGAGCGAAGCGAAGGATCCCTTAAGGTCAAATGTAAGGGATTCTTCGGCTACGCCTCAGAATGACAAAAAAAGTTGGCAAGCGAAAGATGGTTTGTATTTTTTACCTGGCCATGATGAATTCGTTGAAAAACGCGCCGCTGGTCGGGAGCATAGCGATCGATTATTAAAAATCGCTGTGCGCGCGGTTAAAAAAATTCGTTCTATTCCGTTTGTCCGCGCGATTTTTGTTTGCAATTCGGTCGGGTCGGGGACGGCGAGCGACAACTCGGATGTGGATTTATTTATCATCACCGCGCCCAAGAGAGTATGGCTTGTTAGATTTTTTACTAATATCACGATGTTATTATTTGGCTTGCGCCGGCACGGTGATAAAGTTGCCGGTAAAGTTTGTTTATCATTTCTAGTAGATGAAAAAAAATTAAATATGGCGCCGTGGCGCGTTTGTGATGACGATATTTATCTGGCGTATTGGCTGTTCCAATTAATTCCGTTGTATGATCCGAATAATTTATATGATAAGTTGATAGCGGCCAATGGTTGGGTAAAAAAGTATTTGCCTAATGTTAAAAAAAATTCTACAGATACTTTCGCTTTGACAGATTCAGTCTGGGGATTAAAATGGAAAAACCTTTGGGAAAAATTTTGGACCGGCGCGTATGGTGATTTAATTGAAAATCAAGCGCGGGGAACGCAGCAGGCCAAAATGAAATTTAGTTCGCACGGTAAAGTTCGCCCGCATGACAAAAGCGTAATTGTGGGGGAGGGAGTGATTAAATTACACGAAGGTGATACGCGGGAAGAATTACACCGACAGTGGCTTGACGCCATTTCCGAATAGGAGTAAGATTACAGTCCAAGCCGGTAGTAACGGCAGACGCTTTGGCTCGCCAGCGCTTACGTCTACACCTTGACAGGCATAGATATAAGCACATCTGGACGACCACAAGGGTCTGCCATTGTTGCCGGCTTTTTTATTTAATTTTAGCCAAAGTTTACAGGGTGTAGCGTAGCGAAGCCTGTGGATAAGTATTATAAAAATATCCTTGACATGTCGGTTTTTTGTGTTAAAATGATACTGTAATTATCACTCGTTGGGTCGGAGTGATAAAAAATTATTTATTAATTTATATATTATTATGAACATCAAACCATTGGGAGATCGCATTTTGGTCAAACCAAAAAAGGAGGAAGAAGTAACCGCTTCCGGTATTGTGTTGCCGGATACAGTTGATAAAGAAAAAAAAGCCGAAGGTGAAATTGTGGCTGTCGGTAACGGCCCGGCGATTGTCGCTTTGGGATTAAAAGTCGGCGCGAAAGTTTTATACAAAAAATGGGGTGGTGAAGAAATAAAAGTTGGGCGTGGTTCTGACGAAGTTGAATACAAAATTTTATACGTCGGCGCGGTAGAAGATAAGAGTGATGTTGTTGCGATTGTTGAATAATTAAATTTAATATTATGGCCAAACAAATACTATACTCGGAAGACGCTCGCCACAAATTGTTGCGCGGCGTGGACACTTTGGCAAATGCTGTCAAAGTCACTTTGGGCCCCAAGGGTCGTAATGTGGTTTTGGATAAGGGCTATGGCGCGCCGACGATTACGAAAGATGGCGTTACCGTTGCGAAAGAAATTGAAGTGGAAGATAAATTTGAAAATGCTGGTGTTGAGTTAGTAAAAGAAGTTGCCAGCAAAACCAATGATGATGTCGGCGATGGCACTACTACTGCCACCGTTTTGGCGCAAGCCATCGCGCGCGAAGGCGTAAAAAATGTTACTGCTGGCGCGAATCCGGTCGCTTTGAAGCGCGGGATTGATAAATGCGTGGAAGCGATTGTCGCGGAATTAAAAAATAATATTAGTAAGCCGGTTACTGATGACGAAATTTCTAATGTCGCCGCGATTTCCGCCAATGACAAAGAAATCGGTGCCAAAATCGCCCAAGCCATGAAAGCGGTGGGCAAAGATGGTGTGATTACCGTGGAAGAATCGCAATCGTTTGGTATGGAAATTGAAACCGTCCAAGGTATGCGTTTTGACAAGGGTTATGTTTCGCCTTACATGGTTACCAATTCCGACCGCATGGAATCAGAATATGCTGAACCATATATTTTAATTACTGATAAAAAGGTTTCGTCTATTCATGATGTTTTGCCACTTTTAGAGAAAATTGCCCAAGGTGGTAAAAAAGAATTGGTAATTATTGCTGAAGATGTTGATGGCGAAGCGCTCGCGACTTTTGTCGTGAATAAATTACGCGGGTCTTTCAATGTCTTGGCGGTTAAAGCGCCTGGTTTTGGTGATCGTCGCAAAGAAATGTTGCAAGACATCGCGGTTTTGACCGGCGGCACTTTAATTACCGAAGAAGTTGGTCGCAAATTAGACAGCGCCACGATTGAAGATTTGGGTCGTGCGCACAAAGTCATTGCCACCAAAGAATATACCACGATTGTCAGTGGTCAAGGCGACGCGCAAAAAATTAAAGATCGCGTGGCGCAAATCAGAAAAGCGATTGAACAAACCGATTCTGATTTTGATAAAGAAAAATTGCAAGAACGCTTGGCCAAATTAGCCGGCGGTGTCGCCATCATCAAAGTGGGCGCCGCGACCGAAACGGAAATGAAAGAAGTCAAACATCGCATTGAAGACGCGGTGGGCGCGACCAAAGCCGCGGTTGAAGAAGGTGTGGTGGCTGGCGGTGGCGTGGCCTTGCTGCGCTCGATCAAAGCGCTTGCCGGTTTGAAATTAGAACACGAAGAAGCCGTGGCGATAAATATTTTACGCCGCGCGTTAGAAGAACCGGTCCGCCAAATTGCGCAAAATGCTGGCGTTGATGGCGCTGTCGTTGCCGAAGAAGTCAAACGCCGTGAAGGTAATGTCGGTTATAACGCCACTACGGGCGAATACGAAGATTTAGTCAAAGCCGGTATTATCGACCCGACTAAAGTTACCCGCACGGCTTTGCAAAATGCCGCGTCTATCGCTGGAATGTTGCTTACGACAGAAGCAGTCATCACCGATATTCCAAAAAAAGATGAACCCGCGATGCCAGGAGGTATGGGTGGTGGAATGGGCGGTATGGGCGGAGGTATGGGTGGAATGTATTAAAAAATGTAAAATGTAAATATCAAAAATCAAAATTAGCGAGTTTTCCGTTCGTTGTCTCCCCCTGCCCGAGGGGGAGAATAAGAGGGGGTGGGAGCGGATTCTTTATTCGCACAACCACAAAAATAATCGACCGCTCGGTCGGTTATTTTTTTGTTTGCCTTGCAAGGCCATAGCCCGCAGGGCGACGGCTTGTGGATAACTTTATTTGCCAAATACGGTCGGGGGGGGGGGTATACTTAATTACGAGAGAATTTATTATTAATTATAAAATTATGCCAGAAATAAAAGCGGGTTACATTCCGCAGGAGTCACGTGGGTCGTCTGAATTAGAACAACAGGCAATTGTGGACAGCGCGACAGATTTGATATTAAAAACATTGAATAGGCACCTTGATAAAGATCATGCGCCAAAAATACCTGATCAAGAGAAAATAAAGAAAGCATTAATTTTGTTAATGGCGGGAAAAAATGTACATAATGAAATAACGATTCCAACAACTACAGAAAGCAGAGGACGTTTTGATGGCGCGAACTCTGCCAAATGGTATCCAAATGTATTGGTGGCTCTACATGAAGCAGTAGGTGACAAACCAAGACGATTGACAATTCAATTCAATCATCAGTCCGACGCAGAAGAGTCGGAGGAAGTCTGTGCTAGACATATTAGTGGTGCCCGGCCGATGGATAAGCCAATAATACAATCAATAGTTATTCCACCATCATATTCCAAAGAGGAAAAGACAATAATGACTAGTCGACGCAAGTCAGCTGTTAGTTTAGAAGATAGTGGTGCTGTGCCCGTCCAAGATGTCGGAGCGGATAAGCGGCGCTTAGAAGTAACTCGTTCGCAAGTTGAAAAGGCGCGTGGGGAGATGTTTAAAGATATTGGTACAAGCGAAGATGGTTCAAGGGGTTATTTTTCAGAGTATATTGGACCTGATCGTGATAGTATGAGTAAAGGCAAAATATTGTCTAAGCGAGACAGACAATATGTCGCCAAATTGTCAGAAATTAGCGGAAAATTACTAGAGTTAGATAAAGTAATTGATAGCAAGTCGAGTGCTAGCGCGGTGAAGAAGGCGGAAGCTAAACATTTGAAATTAAGGCAAGAGGCCCGGATTATTATCGATAATTATGATCAAGAAGATCGCCATGCCTTCGAAAATGGTATGGCTGGGGTTCGGCCCACAGTCGAATATTAAAACAGTATAATTGATTTATAAAAACGGATTTAAATATCCGTTTTTTAGTTAAAAAATGTATGAGTTGTATTAGCTATTTCGTGATTAGGGATTTTAATCTTTTGATTTTATTGGGTTCTTGACAAAAAGTAAGAAATATGATACAATAAGAATGTAGTAAAGTAATACTTTCTTACTCATCAATTTTATTTTATGGAAACTACTGTTCAAAAAACCACCACCAAAGGCCAAATCACTTTGCCCAAACACTGGCGCGATCAGTTTAAAACCAATCATTTCGCCATGATGCCGCAGGATGATTTTTTGATTATTCGGCCGTTGTCGTTGGATGACGAGGATAATTATATTAGTGTGTTTGACGCCAAACGCGACAATCGGGGCAAAGGTATGCCAGCTAAAAAGTTATTGAAAATTTTAAAGTCCGTTTAAAATGGACAAGATTAAAAAATTATTTAAGAAATTATCCGCAACCGACCGAATTGCTTTGGCAGCAGCGTTGGAATTATTAGTCGCGAATAACTTGGAGGGGTTGGATATAAAAAAGTTGGCCGGTGGTAATTTATGGCGTTTGCGCGTTGGTAATTTTCGGATTATTTTTAAACGCCATAACGCTGAAAATATTGTTTACGAAATTCGTCGGCGTGATGAGAATACTTATAAAGGATTAGTTTGATTGTGATAATCAAAAATAATCGACCGCTCGGTCGGTTATTTTTTTATCTGTGCATAACTTATTTGACAAATATCGTCGGGGGGGGGGTATGCTATAAGCAAATTATGAATTGTTAAAAATTTGTTAAATATAAAAAATAATATGGAAAAATTCAATCCATCAAATCCGAAGTATAAAAAAGTTGCAGATTTACCACGTGCGCGGAGGGAAAAATTTGTTGATGTTGAAACCGGAGGATTTGTGCGAAAAAGCGCAGATGAAATTTTTTTTGAAGCCGAAAAAGAAGCAGTTCGTAATGAGGATGTAGTAGTTCATGAGTATGGGCGTCGTCTCCCCAGAGAGAATAATCCACAAGACATTTTACAAGAGCAAGCCGTTGATTTGGAAAACTACAGGAAAGCAATATTAACCAATCCCAAAAAGTATTTTTGGCTTAGCGACGACAAAAGGGAGCAATTTTTTAGGGGGGATGATTTTTTGGATGATAAAGAAGTTATGATGCAAGTTCTGAAGCATGTTAGAGACGCTGGTATTATTAGAAAGTTATCACCTCGATTGCAACAAGACAGGGAGGTCATTTTGGCGGCACTTCGTGGCCCTCTTAGCAATGGAGATAATTTTTATAGTTATAGTGGAGGGATTCATCATGAATTTAAAGCGGCTCAATTAGTTCCACAAGATATGTTGGATGATCCTGAAATTAAAAAAGCCATTGATGAATATGATACACCTGATGACCTGCCCGGATCAGCATAGATTATAAAATTAAACACCGACAGGTAGCTGGTTTTTTATAATCTGTAAAAGCACTACGGTAGACTGATGATGATACCGCAGGATGATTTTTTGATTATCAGGCCGTTGTCTTTGGACGATGAAGATAATCATATTAGCGTTTTTGATGCCAAGCGCGATAATCGCGGTCAAGGCATTCCGGCTAAAAAATTATTGAAAATTTTAAAGTCCGTTTAAAATGGATAAGATTAAAAAGTTATTTAAAAAATTATCCACAACCGACCGCGTTGCTTTGGCAGAAGCGTTGGAATTATTGGCCGTGAATAATTTGGAAGGGTTGGACATAAAAAAGTTGGCCGGTGGTAATTTATGGCGTTTGCGCGTTGGTAATTTTCGGATTATTTTTAAACGCCATAACGCTGAAAATATTGTTTACGAAATTCGTCGGCGTGATGAGAATACTTATAAAGGATTAGTTTGATTGTGATAATCAAAAATAATCGACCGCTCGGTCGGTTATTTTTTTGTCTGCTTGCAGTGAATCGGCCGTAGGCCTGGTTCACTGTGCATAACTTATTTGCCAAACACGGTCGGGGGGGGGGTATACTTTAAGTACAGTTTTATTTTTAATTTTAATAATATGGCTGAGTTTAAACGTTTTACTCCAGAGGAAATGAAGATAGCGAACTCGCGTGCGGAATCAGTTGATCATTTAATAAATGGGAAAGAAGTTAGGCGCGGTGGGCATGGTGGTTCCTGGCCAGGCGAAAAAGTTGGGGGTGGGGCAGAATACGTCCGGGATGATGGTGTTGAAAAACCTCGTCTGCATGTTACCGAAGACCAATTAGAGTCCGCGCGCTTTAATATGGCTGTTGCTAAGGTAGAAAAAGATTATGTGTTTCCCGATGATAATGCCAGGGCGATGTTTATGAAAGAAAGTGGCGGCGAGAAATTAAACCAAAGAGAAATAGATTATTTAGTCAAACTTAAAGAATTAGGTGACGAGTATAACAGACTAAAAGTTTTGCGTAAAAATAAGGAGATGAGTACCCCAGCATATTCTGACAAAACATTTGAATTAAATAAACAGTGGATGGCGCTTCGTGATAATTTTGATGAGGATGAACATCCTACTCCTGACAAAGGGCGCGATCATGGCGCCCAAGCTCGGTAATGTTTGCCGACAAGAAGTTTAAAATAAAGTTTCAATAATTATTAAGAAGAATCCCGTTAACTCGGGATTCTTTGATTTTATTTCGTTTATATAGTACAATTACTTTCGCGTAAGTATTGACAAATAAATAATTTGGTGTTATAATTCTAATACAAATATGCGTAAATTTGTATTAAATTCTATACAAATATGTTAAAAAGAGTACTTTTTTATGATATTTTAGGGCAAATTGACCATAAAAATGCTTTGGTAGTTACCGGTATGCGCCAAGTGGGCAAAACCACCCTAATGAAGCAAATTTTTGAGGAAATTGGCCAAGATAAGTCAAAATTATGGTTTGATTTTGAAAATCCGCTGGATATGAAGGTTTTTGAGGATATTGATTACAATGTCATCTATACTCGTCTGGCGCAAATGGCTGGTAATACTAAAAATCGGTTGTATATTTTTATTGATGAAATTCAGAATTTCCCGGAAATCACCAAAATCATAAAATATTTAATTGATCATTATGGCGTGAAGTTTTTAGTAACCGGATCGTCTAATTTTTATTTGAAAAATTTATTTCCAGAAAGTTTGAGTGGACGAAAATTTTTGCATGATTTGTCACCGTTAAGTTTTAAAGAATTTTTATATTTTCACGATCAAATTTCTTTGGACGATGCCAAACGAAATGATTTGGTATCAATGCTTCATTCGCACGCGCTCATAGAAATTAAAAAATTTGAACCATATTATGATAACTATTTGCGTTATGGTGGTTTTCCCGAAGTGGCGATGGAGGTGGACAATGAATTAAAAAAAGAAATTCTTAAAAATATTTTTAAGTCATTTTTTGAAAAGGATTTAAAAATTCTCTCCGACCACAAAGATATTCGCGAATTACGTGATTTGCTTTTACTTTTAGTGCCACGAGTTGGCTCGATGTTGGATATTTCCAAAGTTGCAAGTGAGTTGGGGGTAGAACGCGCAAAAATTTATAGTTATTTGGAATTTTTACAAGGCACTTTTATGATTCGTCTTTTGCCGAAATTTTCGAAAAGTATCGATCGTGCTGTTGCTGGTGGGAAAAAAGTATATTTTTCTGATAATGGATTACTGGGCGCGATCGGCTCCGTGAATGACGCGCAATTATTGGAAAACGCTGTTGTTAATCAATTGGCAAATTATGGCGATTTAAGTTTTTATAATAAACGTAACACCGCGGAGATTGATGTGATTTATAATAAAAAAATTGCTATAGAAATCAAAGCATCCGGATCAGAGTCTGATCGGCGAAAATTAACCGAATTGTCGGGTAGTTTGGGGATTAAACAGAATTATATTATTTCTAAAAATTTTGTTGAGAAAGATGGTTTTGTTTCGCCGGCGCAGTTGTAGCCGAAGAAGTCAAACGTCGTGAAGGCAATGTCGGCTATAACGCCGCGACTGGTGAATACGAGGACTTGGTCAAAGCCGGTATTATTGACCCGACAAAAGTAACACGTACAGCCTTGCAAAATGCCGCGTCAATTGCCGGAATGTTGCTCACTACCGAAGTCGTTATCACCGATATTCCAAAAAAAGATGAACTGGCGATGCCGGGTGGTGGTATGTCGGGAGGAATGGGTGGTATGGGTGGAATGTATTAAATGGTGGTATGCTTGCCCGCCTCTGGCGGGGGGGATGTATTAAAACACCATCTGTCATTCCGAGCGAGGCCAAAGGCCGACGAGGAATCTCTGTCTACACACACAACCATAAAAATAATCGACCGCTCTGGTTCGTTCTTTTGATTTTATTTAGATGGTATAGTATAATTATAATATTAAATATGATATAGTTATAATATAAATTTTATGTCTAAATCTATTAATTTTAATACTGGAGCATTGGTTAATGCTGATTTGAATTTGGAGCAGTTTGAAGAAAGTTTGCAGCGTATTTTAATTGAATCACTCGTTAAGGTTGGCATACTTAAATTAGGAGAAGAAGACCATTATTACGATATATCGCAGATATATTTTTATAGAGAAAGCGTGGAGCTGAACAAAAGGATGAATGTAAAAGCAGAAAAAAATATTCGGGGCTCTGAAGAAAGCGACGCATATGAAACCCCAACTTCGCTTGACCCTGCAAAAATTCCAGGGTACTTCCTATACATTGAAGAGCATGGTTCGGAGGTGGTCGATCCGAATGATGAGGTTATATTGGTTGTTATTACAAAATTTAATGAAATTGTCGATCGGATTAATAAGAATATCACTGAGACGGGTAGACAAGATAGTCTTGAAATGCAAAATGATTTACAAGCTTATTACGACTTGATTGCTGGTTTAAGAAAACATGGGGAAATTAATATGTCTAAAATTAAAAGCGAAATTGATTCTGTCATTAATCTGGCGTTAGAACAGAGTCTTGAAAATGCCAGGTCTGAAATGTCTGAAAGGAAGCATTCAAGTGAAGATGTTCGTGAGGATGAAACAAGTTGGGGGTTTGATTTACCGTCTGGAAAGAAACGTTTAAATTAACCGCTTATCTGTTGTGTTAATTGTTACACAAGTACGAAAGAGTAATTTTTTTAATTTATAAAAAAACGGTATGTATTTAAAAAAAATGTTCGGACTCGATAGAGGAACCCAGCCACAAATCAAGATCGGAATCAATCACGAAGAGGTCGACTTGGATCAGTTGGCAAGGCTAGATAGTATTGCTAATTTTGCATTTGACCCTTCAGAAACGGATAGTACATTGTTGGTGGAGAAGAGGGATCAAATTGCTCAATATGCCGACGACGCAAGATTATTAATAAAATTTGAATCCGGTGGTTTGGCGGTTTTAAGCGCTGGTGAAATTCGTCGTGAATTGGAAGAAGATTTTGTTTCTACTAGTCGTTTGCATGATAATTTTTTTGTGGTCGATGATGTAAACCCAGATCAAAAAAAAGCAATCTTGGAAGAGCGGCGAAACAAGGAGCTATTGAGATATGATAATTTGCCAGAAAAATTTGCCGCCGAGCACGGGATTGGTGTGTTGGCAAATGAAGATGTTGTAGTATATTTAGAAAATATCAAATATTTGGCTCCGCCAGTTCAAAAGACAGTTGCTCAATATCATCAGATGTTTGATTTGAAATCTCGACGAGAGCGATATGGTCAGAGCGGTGAAGATTCCTTGTTTGCGCTGTTGGAAGAATGGAACTACGCCGGTGGTATCGTTTTTATCGGTAGGTCCTCGTTGTGATGACCAAGATAAAGTTGCTAAAGAATTATCAGAAAAATATTACGCGGATCGAAGCAAGCGTCGTTCTTTAGCGGTTGAAAAAGCACTCGCTACTATCAATGCTTTGTCTGATTTTTGGGATCAGGTTGAAAATGGACTAGATGAAACGGTGCTAGTTGTTTTTCCTGGTGCTAAACCAGTGAATGTCAGTAAAAATGAAATCAGGAATTTTGTTAACACACAAACAATCCGACAGTTAGGAGTGCCGACAGTTAATGGTAAGCCGATACCTGAACTGGAGTGATAATTTGGTCGGAGCAAATTTATAAGAAGTATATAAATAATAAATGATGGTTGGCAAGCCATAATGCTAGTGATGGTAAGAAAATAATTTTAGTTGTACACGTATTTAAATCATAATATAAATACGTATATAAAATATATTAGAAATTTAAAAAAGGAACGGGCTAAATGGTTCGTTCTTTGATTTTATTCTATTTATATAGTATAATAAACCTATTATGATCAACTACTTAGTCGGTTTATTTTCGTCTTGGCCGCCGGAATTGGCTACATTTTTTTTAGCAATGTTGCCGGTGGGGGAGTTGCGCTTGGCAATTCCAGTTGCTATTTTTGGTCTGCATTTATCAAAATGGAGCGCTTATTTTTGGTCGGTTTTGGGTAATTTGGTGCCAGCGCTATTAATTTTATATTTTGCAAAATATTTTCATAATTGGGTTGATAAAAAATCCGGTTTTTTTGGTAAGCGTTGGATAAACGCTTTGGACCGCGCTCATAAAAAATTTGAAGGTGATTATTTAAAATACCGATTAGTCGGGTTGTTGATTTTTATTGGCGTACCTCTGCCACTTACTGGTGCTTGGACTGGATGCCTGGCTGCATTTGTATTTGGTATTCCGTTTAAAAAAGCTTGGCCGTTTGTGGTGGGCGGAGTGTTGTTATCGGGGGTATTGACTTTGCTTTTAACAGTCGGGGCGGATAAGATATTTTAGTATTATTATTTTGTCATGCCGATGAAAATCGTCATCTCTGTCCGTTGGTTATTGATTAAGATAGAGATCCCGACTTTCGTCGGGATGATAGTAAAAAAATATGATAGAACAATTAACAAATCTCCAACAAAAAATTACCGAAGCAATGGCGCTTTTGAAATTGCCGGATTTAAAAAATAAAATGGCGCAGTTAGCCGAGCAAATGAACGCGCCGAATTTTTGGTCTAACCAGAAGAACGCGACAATGGTTTCGCAAGATTATCAGGATATAAAAAACGAAGCAGAAAAATGGGAAGATTTGTTAAAGCGGGCGAATGACCTGATGGAATTAGCCGAGTCGGGTGATGAATCGCTGGCTAATGAAATTGACGCACAAACCACCGAATTACAAAAAGAATTTGAAAAATATGAATTGTCTTTGTTGTTAAACGGTCCATATGACACGAGTAATGCTATTGTCGCGATTCATTCTGGTAGTGGTGGCACTGAAGCGCAAGATTGGGCGGAAATGTTGTTTCGGATGTATAGTCGTTTTTGTGAAAATAAAAAATGGAAAACAGAAATTTTGGATGAAGCGCGCGGAGCCGAGGCTGGTTATAAATCCATTATGTTTCGGGTATCTGGTCGGTATGCGTTTGGTAATTTAAAATCCGAACACGGCGTGCATCGTTTGGTGCGCATCTCGCCCTTTGATGCGGAAAAAATGCGTCATACCTCGTTCGCGCTTGTGGAAGTTTTACCGGAATTGCCGGATAATGTGGAAGTTGAAATTGATCCAAAAGATTTGCGTATTGATACATTTATGAGCGGAGGCAAAGGCGGGCAGTCGGTGAATACCACTTATAGCGCGGTGCGCATTGTGCATCTGCCGACCAATATCACGGTGTCGTGCCAAAATGAACGCAGTCAACAACAAAACAAAGAAACCGCCATGAAAGTTTTGCGGTCAAAATTATATTTATTGGAAATGGAACGCTTGGCCAAAGAAAAACAGGACTTGCGCGGGGAATATAAGAGTGCCGAATGGGGCAATCAAATTCGTTCGTATGTTTTGCATCCGTATCATATGGTAAAGGATTTGCGTAGTAATTATGAAACTAGTGATGACGTCGGCGTGTTGGAAGGTGATTTGGATGGGTTGGTGGAGGCGTATTTGAAGTGGTTGAAGAAGTAATGCCAAAATCCAAATTTCCAATTTCCAATCAAATCCAAAATCCTAATATCAAATTTGAAATTAAAAAAATATGCAAATTTTTAAATTTGAAAATTTAGAAGAAATTATTGATTTGATAAAAGCAGGTGGTGTAGTTATCTTCCCCACCGAAACATCCTATGGTTTAGGTTGTGTTGCCACGAACCAAAAATCGGTTGATAAAATTTTTGCAATTAAAGGGCGGGTGGGTGATAAGCCGTTACTTGTAGTTGTGCCAGATGTAGCGATGGCGAAAAAATATTTGGAGTGGAATGCGACGTTAGATAATTTAGCAAAAAAATATTGGCCTGGGGCGCTAACAATAGTAGGTAAGTGTCGGAAAAAAATATTTGGAAAAAATTTAGTGAGTGGGGCGGTCGGTAAAGATAACACCGTGGCGGTTCGTGTTACGGCTCATCCCTTTTTAAAATTAATTACCGAAAAATTAGGCGTGCCACTCGTGGCGACTTCGGCGAATTTAGCCGACGCGGGGGAAATTTACGATTCGGCCGAGGCGATTAAAATTTTTGCCAATTTAGAAAATGCGCCGGACGCGATTGTGGACGCGGGCGTGTTGCCAAAAAATTTGCCGTCGACAATTGTGAGTGTAGTAGATGATAATATAAAAGTATTGAGACAGGGGAGCGTGCGGTTGTAATTTTCAATGATCAATTTTCAATCAATTATCAATGCTCAATTTTCAATTAGTGTTTGGAAATTATGGAATTGAAAATTCACTGAAAATTGAAAATTGGTAATTGAAAATTATTAATATTGTGTGTTAAATCAACATAAAGCATATTATTGGCTTATCGTTCTTACGGCCTATGCCGCCGGTGCGTTTTTGATCCTAAATGCTTGGGAAGGGGTAAATTTGAGTTGGGAGGCCTCTACGCCGAATTATCCCATTCATAATTTGCATTTATCCTACGGCAATAGTAAGCCACCGGCACGTGTTGTAAAGGGGCTGTATTTAACCGCCTATTCCGCTGGCAATCCAGCTAAAATTGACGAAATAATCAACTTGATTGATAAGACAGAATTAAACGCGGTCGTGATTGATATTAAAGATTATAGCGGTTTAATTTTTTATCCATCGCAAGTGCCGCTCGTGGTAAAAATTAACGCCTCGGAAAATCGTTTGCGTGATATTGTCGCGACTATAAAAAAATTACATGATCACAATATATATGTAATCGCTCGGCAAACGGTTTTTCAAGATCCTTTTTTGGCCGAAGCACGGCCGGAGTGGGCGATTAAATCAAAAAGTGGGGGATCCGTCTCTGCTACGGCTACGCCGGACAAGTTATGGCGCGACAACAAAGGTTTAACTTGGGTTGACCCCACCCGTAAGGAAGTTTGGAATTATAATTTGGCCATCGCGCGCGAGGCGGCAGAATTAGGCTTTGATGAAATAAATTTTGATTACGTGCGCTTTCCGTCGGACGGGCCGATGAGTCAAGTGGTGTATAGTGATACTCGGAAATTATACGAAATAATGGGAGAATTTTATAAATTTATCGGGGCGGGAATGAAAGGTGCACCGGTTTGGATTTCGCTTGATATGTTTGGATTTGTAATGGAAAAATCCGGTGAGGACGATATGCGTATTGGCCAACGCGTGGTGGACGCGGTTAATTTTACTGATTATATTTCGCCGATGATGTATCCGTCGCATTATCCGTCCGGCCACTTAAATTTAAAAAATCCGGCGGCGTTCCCTGGCGCGGTGATTGATAATGGGATGAAAATGGGTGAACATTTTTTTACAACGTCCACACGCGCGCAAGTCCGGCCATGGCTCCAAGCCTTTAATATGGGGGCGATTTATGATGCGGAAAAAATTCGCGCGCAAATTGATATGGTGGAGAAATATCCGAACGCGGGGTGGTTGTTGTGGAATGCGTCGAATAGATATTCAGATGCGGGACTCACCGTTTGTCATCCCGATGCGCCCGAGCGAAGCGACAAGTACTCTTGGGGTGAAAATCGGGGTCTCTGTCCGTAATAAAGTATTATTAATGTCAAATTTCCAATTTCCCATGTCAAATCAAATCCAAAATCCAAATTACGAAATTGACATTTTGGCTTTGACATTGATTGGAAATTGGAAATTTGGATTTTGAAATTATCACCTATGCACTTCTTTACCCCCAAAGCCATTCAAAACCTTTGCCAACAATATGGCCTAAAACCATCGCGCGATTATGGTCAGAATTATTTGTTGTCGTTAGAGCCGATTGAGGCGATGCTTAAAGCGGCCGAGATTAAAAAGACCGATACCATCGTGGAAATTGGCCCTGGTTTTGGCGCGCTTACATGTGGCTTGGCTGATGAGGCCGGTAAAGTGATTGCGTTTGAAATTGAGAAAAAAATTGAAAAATATTGGCAGGAAAAAACCAAAGAATATCCGAACGTGGAAATTGTGTGGGGGAATGTATTGAGAATGTTTTGTCATTTCGAGCGAGGCCTCAAGGCCGACGAGAAATCTCCATCCGATGCGATTGACGATAATGGAGATCCCCCACATTCGTTCGGGATGACAGTGGGCGAGCCGTATAAAGTCGTCGCTAACATTCCTTATCAGATTACTTCCCCCTTAATTAAATTATTTTTAGAAGATATAAAAAACAAACCTGAGTTGATGGTTCTTATGGTGCAAAAAGAAGTGGCCGAGCGCATTTGCGCCAAGCCCGGTGATATGTCGGTGCTTGCGATTGCAGTACAATATTTTGCGACGCCGGAAATAATTATTCATGTCCCTCGTCATTTTTTTTATCCCATTCCGGAAGTTGATTCGGCGGTGATTAAAATTACTCTCAAAAAATTTGATAAAAATCAAGAAGAAAATACTAAACAATTTTTTAAATTAGTCAAAACCGGATTTTCCAGTCGTCGTAAAATTCTTGTCAAAAATTTATTACCACTGGTCGGGGGTGGGTCGGGGCTTAAAAAATTACAAGAAATTTGGGAGAAATTGGGTTACTCACGCACCATTCGAGCGCAGGAATTAAGCGTTACTGACTGGATAAAATTGGCGCAAGAGTTGGCGCAGAGTTATCCACATACAAAAAAAGATGAAGATGTGGTATAATAAAGAAGTAAATTAATCCTATCTATGGCCGAAAATAACGAAGAACCGGCCGTAAAAAATAATTTGTCTAAAGAGCAAAAAATTGGTTTTATTTTAATGCTCTTTTTTGCTATTTTCGCGATTGGTTTAGGCGTCCTCCAAATTCGCAATACTTTCCACGCGCCGTTTGCGTTAAATAGTCAGATTCCGAATGCAGTTAAAGACGAAGTTAATACCGTTGAGGCCTTGCGCTATCGCGACACTGACCGCGACGGCTTGAATGATTTTGATGAAATTTATGTTTATACCACCAGTGCGTATATTGTCGATACTGATTCTGATGGTTTGGCTGACAAAGAAGAGGTTGACGGTGGCACCAATCCGCTTTGCGCCGAAGGGGCTGATTGCGCGACGCTCGCGAGCGCTGGAGCAGAAGAGCCATTATCCGGCACCAGCACTTTTGTCGGTTTGCCCGGAGCAAATGATTTAACTGATTTTGGCCCTATCCCGGTTGACTTGGAAGTGGCCTTAAAAGATCCGGCGCAAGTCCGTGTTTTGTTGGCGCAGGCCGGGGTGCAAAAAGAATTAATAGAAAAGATTTCAGATGCTGATTTAATGAAAATGGTAGCGGAAGTTTTAGCAGCTGATTTATCTACCAACCAGGACACCGGCAGTTCTATCGATGCTTTAAATCGTTTGTTGTCTACTACTACCACTAAACAATAATTATGCGTCAACCGCCTAAAAAATTAGGTCTTTCGGCACTGTTAGCGATGTTTGTCGCGACCACGATGTTTGGTTCGCTTTTTACTTTAACTCCGGCGCGCGCGCAATGGACGATTGTTGGCGACTTACCGCGTATGGCGACTGAAATCGGTGAAAAAATCAAAGAAGGATTGGGTGTCGCGGTTTTAAATGGCGCGTTGCGAGCGGTTTCATACGCGGCGCGTAAAATCGCTTATGACGCGGCCGTATGGGTGGCATCGGGTGGCAAAGGTCAACAGCCGTTGGCTTTTAGCAAAGGGTTTGGCGCTTATATGAAAGATGTGGGCTCGGCGTCGTTTGGCGAAGCCGTGTCTTCAATCGAAGATCAATTTGGCGTAAGCATCTGTCAGATACCGGACGTAAAATTGGATTTGGCTTTACGGATTGGCATTCGCGGGTTAAACACGGTTGAACCTAAACGGCAAGGAGATTGCGATTTTCAAACATTTACGAAAAACTGGAGTTCGGAAAATTTAAAAAGTAAATATGGCTCTGTTGAGGGCTTAACTAAACAATTTAACGCGTCGCTTAAAACCGAGAATACGGATTTTGGTGTTTATTTGGACTCGGTGGCTAAAATTGATGAATATACTAAAAAAAGCCGTGAGGCCTTGCTTTTGGATCGTCAAGAAGGCCAGGGAACAAAAAATTTAACCGATTATGTTTCCGGTAATATTTTGACACCAGCGCAACAAGTTAAGAAATTTATTGATGATAACAGTGTGGGCGAACAGCAAAAAGCCGATCAAGCCACCATATACTCGGCGATTGGGAGCGGTTTTGTCCAGGTGATTCCTTCTACCATCTCAATGTTTTTAAACACTTTGGCCGGCACGATGCTGAAGAATTTTATGACTAATGGCACGTTGCCGTTTGGTTTGGGTTGCGTTGGCGAGAATAATAAAGATTGTTTGGGTGGTAACCCGGCGGAATTTGCCGGTAGTGGCGCGCGCGGTGGTCGGCAAGCGGCGCAAGCCGTGTTTAGCGAGTTGCTTGTTCCAACGATTAATCCAAACATTAGTTTTGATATTGTCGCCGAATTAAGCAGTTGTCCGGACACGCCGTCGGCGTTTAATTGCCGAATGGATGGGGATTTAGTCGCCGCGCTTCAAAGTGCCTTTATTGTCGGTGGAGAACCGATGACCATAAGGGAGGCGTTAGATAAAGGTTATTTGCATAAAGATTGGCGCTTGTTGCCACCAAGTCGTCCGGAAAATCAAATTGATCGGGCTTATGAAACCGCCTATACTTATGCCAATATTAAGGCCTTGCGTTTGGCGCGAATTTTGCCACTTGGTTTTGAAATTGCGGCTTTGGAAAGCGACCCTGATAATCCCTGGAAATTAGGTGAAGTGGTGGGCATGGAAGAGGGTGATGGCACCGGTTGGGAAGATTGCACTGATGTTGATAATAACGGCACCCCCGAATATGACGCCGCCAAAAAATTCTGCCACTTAATTGATCCTAATTGGATTTTGAAAGCGCCTAAAAGTCGGTGCAATGCTTTTGTATTTGGCAATCAACCGTTATCCGGTGGTGTGCCTAATCGCCTACAAGAATGTGTTGATTTGAGCAGTGTGGTGGCTTACAATTCCGACAAAACGCCTTTGTCTTATGCCTATTGCGCGCGCGAAAAAAATGTTTGGAAATCAAACGCCGACACTTGCGATAGTCAATACGCCACCTGCTTGGCTTACACCGCGCCCGATGGGCAACAGGTTGGGTATTTACAACGTACTTTAAATACCGGCAATTGCGATGCCAGCAATGTCGGCTGCAGTGCTTATAGTTTAACGCAAAATTCCTCTGGAATTTGGCAACAGCCGGCGTTTGATGCAACTTTGGCGAATTTTAATCGGGGCATTCATTTTAATAATAAATTATCGTCAGCTTGTAGCGCCAATTCAGCCGGTTGTTCAGCATTCACATTGGCCGGCAATTTCCCCCCTTCTGCCCGAGGAGGGGGCGAGGGGGTGGTGGGAGCATTGTATTTACGTAAAGCCCCGGATTATTTAGGATGTTATGACGCCGAACCGGCCGTCGCGGGTGTAAAATGGCCGACCACCACCGCTGAATTATCAATTATTGCTGTTAACAAAAAACCGCAATGCGCCGATTATTCCCAAGCGTGCATTCCGAGTGAAGTTGGTTGTAATATGTTTACGGCTGTAAAAAGCGGTTGGCAGATACCGGGCAAATTTACACCAGCGACGATTAAAAGTGACGGCACCGGCATTGAAAAATGGAACGACCAGTGTGATGCCAAATGCGATGGTTATGATGGCTATGTCCGTTTGGCTGATAATTATTCCAGCAGTTCACCTGTGGATTATATCATTCCGTCCACCAACGCGACTTGCGCCCGAGAGGAAGTCGGTTGTACCGGTTTCACCAATATGAGCGCGGTATATGAGGGTGGGGAACAGGTGGAATATTTCTCGCTGTTGCGTTCGTGTATCAAGCCGGACGCGACTAAGCAAAAGAATTTTTATACTTATGAGGGCTCAACTTTGGGCGGGTATCAATTAAAGGTCTATACTTTGGAAAAAGATGAGGAGGGCGGGCCGAAATATTTTTATAAAGATGATGCCGAGCGCCTTACTTTTAACCAGCTTTGCAGTGAAGAAAAATACAAAGATAATACCGCCGCGACCGATTGTCGACAATTTAACGATGACCAAGGTGCTGTTTACTACCGTTTATTAGGTAAAACAATTGTCGTTTCGGACAAATGCACGCCTTATCGGTTAAATTCCACGGAAATGGAAATATCAACGCCAGGGAGTGAAAAATGTTTCCAAAACGGTGAATACAAAGATGGCTTTTGCTATTACAATGGCTTACCGGGTGGAGTGATCGCGTCCGAAGGCCAAAGTAATTCTTGTAGCGCCACGGCAGAGTCCTGCCACGCCTATAAAGGCAACGCCGGCAACAATATTGAAAATGTAGCCAGTTTAGATTTTGAAAATTCGGATACGCCTTTAAGCGGTTGGAACTCTGGCGCGGTGTTATCAGTTGAAAGTACCAAAGTGGGCGGGCATTCGGTTGGTTATGTCGGCAACGGCGCTTTGGAGTGGAGCGCGCAAGCCGATGATTCTGATACGGTTGGCTTGGTTACCAGCACCAGTTACTCTTTAAGTTTTTGGGCCAAAGGCCGAGTGGGTGGCGATGGTAATTTAAATGTTATTTTGGCCGGTGTGTCACTCGGCACAATCCAACTAAGCGATGTTTGGCGATTGTATGAATTTGGCGCCAAACAGATTGTTAGCGGTGCTAACGCTAAATTGATTATCAACAATTCTGCGTCGGTCGCTAAAACAATTTATTTGGATAATTTACATTTAACCAAAGTAGTGGATTCGTTGTATTTAGTGCAAAAGAAATTAACCGTTGACCCGTTGTGCGACAGTAATTTAACCGATAATTTACCCGGCGAAGCGCTGGGGTGCAAGGGCTATACCGTGCCGGATGTTTCCGCTACTTTTTATCTTACCAATTTCAGTTATTTATGCCGTGAAAACGCGATTGGGTGCACGGCTTTGATTGATACGCAGAATACTTTGGATACGGATAAGCCCAAGGCGTATAATGTCCAGTTGTTCGGTGGTAGTGGTGATTTAGTGCGGGTGGTAATAGAAGAGAAAGAATTTTCTTGTCAAATTTTGGTGGGGGAAGACAAATGTCATGTAGATATTGACGGATTTGAAAAACTATTAACTGGCGGTATTAGCGGGGCGTTTGTTGACAGTATTGAGGAAGCAAAAATTGAATATAAAAATAATGTTGGGACGTGGATAGAATATTATCCCCAAAAAGAACCTGAATTTACCACTTCCACCGCCTTTATTCCCGCCGACACCGCCACTTCCACTCCAATCTATTTAGTCGCCAATAAAGAAGCCACCTGTAATCAAGTTGATCTCGGTTGTACTTACGCCGGCCTTCAAAAACAAACTCCCACCGGTATTCAATTTACCACTGTTACTATTAAAAATGACCCAGCGCAATACGACGCGCAAGGCGGTGGTACTCTGTGTCAAGCCGAAGCGGTGGGGTGCAACGCCTATACTTCCGGTGCCGGTAGCACCTATTATTTCAAAGATCCGATTGCTACCGGTCAAAAAGTTTGCGCTTACAAAGCGCGCGCGACCGCCCTTGGATCGGACGCGTCCGGTTGGTTTTGGAAAGATGTGGGACGATGTGGTGGTGCTGATACTGGCGCTTACTGTTCGTCCAATTCTGATTGCGCGGTTGGAGTTGGTTGTGATAAAACACAAGATTGGGCTTGTTACCCGGATTATCGGTTAAGCGGTAATGATTTTGGCCTTTGGTCTTATGGCGATCGGACAAAATATCAAAATTTCGTGGGGGAATGTCCTACGGCTCAAAGTGGTTGTACTGAATTTATTGATCGCAACGCCTCGGATCCGGCAACTGATTTGGCCTACACTTCGTATTTTTGGATAAAAAATAGCAAAATTGACTATGATACTTGCGCTGGTAAAGTAAGTTTAAGAGAGGGATGTGTTTTGTTTGACGAGACCGATGTTCCGCGCAAACAGTGGAATATGGTGGCCAGTTACGAAGCCAGCGAAAACAACGACTCGCGTTTGACCGCGCCGGTTGATGTTAGCGGTCGCAATGATGCTAACCAAATTATCAAAGTAACGCGCGACCGCGAGTGTGGTGAATGGTTGCAGTGTAAACGTTCGCATTCGGTTTTGGATACCAGCCAAAGTCCGGTCGGTAATAATATTTTCAAAGAAGTGTGCGAGGCGGTAGGTCGATGTGACGAAGGGCCAGCGGATAGTGGCGGAGACAGTATCACCAATTGCGGGCGTTTTGTGTCCGCGCCGTCAAAAGTTTTGACAGTAGAGGATTATCGTCGGCGCGATATTAATTGGGGTGGCATGGATTATTCTGGGTATTCTCTTTTGAATATGTATCAACCGGACGCGTTGGAACAATTTAATATCAGCGCTACCACTCGACCGGATTGGCGTTTAGTAAAACGAGTCCAATGTACGGCCGGTTTCGGCACCGAACAAGTGTGTCTTCCGCCCGCGCAAAACAATTCGTATGGCTGTAAAGTCAAGTATGGTGCGTCGGCAATTTCAACTGATGATGTGAGGTGTGCCAACAATGCTGTTTGTCGTAATCAAGTTTGTGTTCAAACTCATCGGGGCGATGATGATTTTGATGGTCCAACCGTTCCCGCTGAATCCAATTATACCGAAAATAAATTAGAGCCCGCTTGTCGCGCTTATCCGGAGGTTGATGCGCCGTTTCCGACCACACCGCAAATTAGTGGATCTGATCTGACTAACGCCTCCTCATTTTATCAGGCGGCGAATAAATGTAACGAAGCGATATCCGGCACGCGCAGTTTCACCTTGGATTGGGCCTGCGAGTGTGATTACACTAAAGTAACTTATGGTGAAACTCAAGGACTAAAACGCTATTTTAATTATTTGGAACCAAACAGTCGCGCGACCGAACCGGGTGTGCCGGTTGGCATTTGCCAAAATGGTAATGTGGGTATTAGTTGTAGCACCGATGCCGAATGTCAAGTTGGTGGCGCTGTTGGTGGTTTTTGCGCTCTGAAACAAAAAGAATCCAAACTGCTTGGTTGGCGCGGTTATTGTTTGGAGCCGGATTATTCGCGCTTGGCTTTTGCCGACCCGAATAAATATGCCTGTTTGTCGTGGTTGCCGGTGGGTTCATTGTCTGGTTTTGCCGATATTGACAACCAACATTTGGAAGCGGGGTATTTGCCAAGTGAGCAATTGCGTAGTTTGGGCTATACGCCACAAGGTGATGATTTGTTTGGGCAGTTTTATTGTCAGCAGTCAACCCGATTTGATAATTTGCTAGTTAATCGCGATGGTTCTAACGCTATCAAGGTAGATACCGCTAATGTTGATGATTGCTATAGTGATGATGTGAGTGTGGCCACACCGCATTCGCTGTTAAATAATTTTTCTGTTAGTACTAATATTATGCCAGATTTGAGTGCGCGCTGTTTCAATATAGCCAATACACAAGAAACAAATTTAAAACAATCAGACATAGAGTATATTAAATTTACTGTGGCGGAAAACACTGATGAAAGTCCAAAACAGAACACTAATTTATTTATTTACCCCAATGTTTATAAGAATGACAATAAACCGTATATTGTCGGGCATTTGCCACTTAAAGGAGATAGTAGTAAAAGTGGTATTTATGTGGCTGGTAATTTTATGGGCAAAAAGAATTTGCCGGCGTTCTTTTATAGTTCACAGAAAGATGATAAGGACGGCGACGGGACGTATGGCTACATTAATGACGAAGGGGTTTTGAGTGTAAAATACAAAGAAGATGAGACGTGGAAGCAAAGTTTTCGCGGCGATCTATTTGGTGCCGGTCAACAAGCGATAGCATGGAGGATGACTGATACTTTAGGTTACGCAGAGCTTGCCGGATTGGAAAATATTTCTCCAGACAGTTTATCATTTTTCTCTTCTGGTCCTTATGTTGATACAAGTATAGGCGAAAATTATCGCGATTATATTAACTACGAACCTTCAGTTTGCGCTGATAATGAAACAGACGGCGAAGATGATTGGCACGGAGTAATGGCGTATTTTGACCCGGATGCCAAACAATTAGTTGGTTACTGGATGTATTATTGTGACCATTCTGGCGGTAATGGTCATATATCATATAATATTACAATCAAATTACGCAATTCTTGTCAGGGGGTGGCTGAAACTACTTTTGACGCAACCGGCCGATCGGCCGGTTGGACTGATCGTTTATGGAAACGTAGTGATTTGACGACACAGGAAGGGCTGTCAGGCACTGTCGGATTTAATACTTTATCCGCCCCGTTTGGTAGTATGCGTATAAAATCCGGTATAGATCCGTATGATAGTGCGAGCGTTTTTGGTAATTTAAGTAAATTACCGGTGTATCTGTCACCTTCGTCTGGCGATAGTTTTCATTGTAACCCACTGGTGACTTCAGACCCGCCCGTAGGGTATAACGATTGTGTCTTTAATTATAGTTCAGCTTCTGTGCCTCCGGCTACAGTTGGTTTGGCGTATGATAATATATTAGGTAGTCCATTATCAGGCGATTTGAATTTACGACAGGTTTTTGCTAAACCGTCATCTTATTATACATATAATTCTGGAAGTAGTTCTAATTATTATAAAGGTTATTCATCGTCAGCTCCTTTGTATAATGAAACTGGTACTGTTGGATCCGTCGATCGCGCCCCCAAAATATATCCGGTAATAAATTGTGAATTGATTAATGGTGTGGAAAAATGTTTAGAAGGCGATATTGCCGGAGTTACCGTTAATAATAAATGGAGAAGCGGTGAAAATGCGGTAATCAACGCCAATCCGGCCGAAGCGTCTTTGCGTTTTTACGCTTTTGCTGATAGCAACCAAATGCCACTTCGGAGCGTAAGTATTAATTGGGATGACGGGTCGCCAGTAGAGGCGCGCGGTTCTGGGTTTTATCGTAATCGGCGCGGGGCAGCAGACGGCGGATGTACTTATGTAAATAATATCAGTGGCGTCGCGTCCAATTATTACTGTAGAAGGCCAGGTATATTTAAAAATCTGGACAATACTATAAATATTGATGCTCAATCTTTGGTAAGTGGGAGCGAAGGATGTGACAGTGACACTGATTGTCGTTATCTTTCTCAGTGTGTGGCCGAAGGCGCGACGCCACAGGATCCATTTGGCCCGCTTGAATTTGGTCGCATTTTAAATCGGACCTGCGATAATAAATATTTTGAGTTTACCAATGTTTATGATTGTACGCGCGCTTCGGTTAATTATCGTCCGGCCACTGGTCGTGGTACTACCGCTGGCGCGGATATTTGTGATGATAGCAGTATGACCAATGGTTGTTGTGAGTATACTCCCAAAGTTCAAGTTAAAGATAATTGGGGCTGGTGTAACGGTGGGTTTTATGATGGTAATGATACTTCCGACGCAAGCGATGATAATTGTGCCATAAGTTCTGGCGCCTGGACACCATTCCGTGGTAAAATTTTAGTGCCACCCTCGCAATAACCAATTTTATTTAATCACCAAAATCTGCTATAATTACTAAGGTTGAACCAATGAAATTTTAATTTCATTGGCGAGACCTGACGTAATTTCAAGCTACGCTTACAATACCCGCATGTTTAAGAGCTTATCATCAAAATTAAAATTCACTTAAATCACAGAAATATTTTTATGCCCGAAGAAATTATCACCACTAACGAAATTATGGATTTTTTGCGCGAAAATATGGTGATGCGCAAAGATTTTGATGGGTTGAAATCCGATTTTGAAATTGTTAAATCCGATGTGGCCATCTTGAAATCCGATGTGGCCACGCTTAAATCAGATGTGGCCATCTTGAAATCCGATGTCGCTGAATTGAAAGACAGTATTCGTGAAATAAATTCACGTCTCGATCATATTGACAGTGAAATTACCGCAATAAAATCACGTTTAGACGCTTTAGAAAAATCAACTTTTGAAGACGCCAATGTTTATGCCAGCGATATTTTGTTGTTAAAAAATAAAATGGCGTCATTAGAACAGCAGTTGGCGCGTCTGCAGGCGCAAGTAGCGCGGTAGGTAGTTGTATTCTATACCATCATGAAAAGGAATTTATCACAAAAATTAAAATTCGCTTTCGCTTGGCTCGCCCCTCGTCGCAAATGGGGCATACTTAGCGTGTCCGCGCTGGCGGTTTTAATTTTTGCCGGCGTTATCCTTACCACCACTCCGGCCGCGGCGGATGTTCTGGATTATGTTAATCGGGCATTTGCTTGGATTAATTTTGCTGTTTCTCGGTTGTTTTTATCACTCGCTCTCTTTTTGCTTACTTTTGTTATTCAAATTGCCGGCTATAACGGCTATATTGATTCGGTGGCGGTCAATGTCGGTTGGGTGATGGTGCGTGACTTGGTTAATATGGCGTTTGTAATATTTTTATTGGTTATCGCTTTTGGCACGATTTTGGGATTGGAACAATACGAATGGAAAAAGTTAATGGTCAAATTTGTTTTGGCCGCTATTTTAGTGAATTTTTCCCGCGTGATTTGCGGACTGATGATAGACGTGGCGCAGGTGTTTATGACCACCTTTGTCAATGGCATCGCGGCCACGGCCGGCGGTAATTTGATAACGGCTTTTTCGGCTGACAAATTGTATAAATTTAACCCCGATACCAATGGCACCGAAATTAACGATACCGAGTCCTTTATCGCGAGCATCGCGGCGGTGATGTTCGCCGGCATGATGATGATGACGATGTTTGCCATCGCGGTGATGTTACTCGCGCGTTTGGTCGTGCTGTGGGTGTTGATTGTTTTGTCGCCCATGGCTTTTGCCTTAAATGTTATCCCCAAAACCGAAAAATACGCCCAAGAATGGTGGCAAGAATTTGGTCAAAATTTAGTCGCCGGTCCGATTTTAATATTTTTTATCTGGTTATCATTGGTAACCGTGGGCGGGGGCGATGTGGCCAAAGAAATTAGCGCGAACAATGTTGTTAAACAAGATAACAGCCAACAGCCCAAATCCGGCATTTCTGAAGTAATGGAATGGGAAAACATGGCCAGTTTCGCGATTGCCATCGGGATGTTGCTTGTCGGCGCGAAAATTACCCAGCAAATGTCCCCGCAAGGTGGACAGTTTGTCGGCAAAGCAGCGGAATTTGGGAAGAAGGTGGCAATGGTGGCGGCCGGAGCGACGACTGCGAAATGGGGGCTGAAAGCCGGTAAGGCAGCGGGTAAATTTGCTTTAATGGAAATACCTTATGGCGGAAATTTTTGGAAAGCGAAAGCAAAAACTGAATGGGAAAGCGCGAAAACCGCGATGTATGGTAAGGCCGCCGGTATAACCAAGGAAAGTACGGAATTGAATAATGCTGCTGGGGAAAAGCGAGAAAAAGCACAATCATTGCGACAACTTGCGAAAACGGAGACCAATGACGTTAAGAAAAAGAAGTATGAAGAAGCAGCTGCTCTTGCTGAGAAAGAAATGGAAGATCTAGAAGCTCGGGCGCAAGAAGCAATGGCGCCGAGTCGTTTAAGCAAGCGCGGCAAGGCATTAAAGGCGCAAGCTGCCGCGAAGAAAAAAGAGTCCGAAGATTTGCGACAACGGGCCGCGACGGCCACAACACCGGAAGCGCAAGCTGATTTGGAAGTCCAAGCCAAAGTCGCTGATACCGAAGCGACTGAATTGCGACGACAACAAGAAGAAGAAACCACTCGCGGTGGTGGCGGGATTGTTGGGGCAATAGTTAGACAACGCATCGGCTACATGAAGCAATTAAAAAAATCTGAAGGGCAAAGAGAAATTCGAGAGAAATTAGCTTTTAAAAGGGCATCTGGTGATTCCGGCGGCTGGATTTTTAATCGGTCGGATGGTCAAGTAAAAGATGCTTATCGTTACGAAAAAGGCATGTTGGAAGTTGAGGAAATGCGCAGTTCGGCCAAAGACAAAGAATATTCCGCGATTGGTAAATCCGGCGCGTTGGGTATGCGTCGCTATCGTGATGGCCGTTTTTTGCCGGGTGCTACTATGGCCGAACAGATCGCTAAACATGGCCGTGGTAGCGCGAGAATGGAAAGTGTTTCCAAAACCATTCAAGCGGCGACCGAGCTAAAGATTGATTTGGCAGCCAAAGCGAAAATTGATGAAGTTGATGTCGCCAAAGCGGCCTTGGATGTTGGTTTGCAAACAACAGCAGAAAAAGAATTATTAGCGAAAAAAGCGCAAGCCGAAGAAGACGCGAAGACCGCTCAAGAAAGAATAGAAGCGGAATTCGCGCCGGCGATAACAGCGGCGCAGGTGGCTATTAATGATCCAAAAGCTGAGTTTAATAAAGATGTGGCAAAAGCGGAGGATGATTTAGTAGATTATAGAAAAAATAAAAAGGTAAACGATATATTGACGACTGATGAGCAAACAAGGCAAGCTAATTTGGATAAAGAAGCGGCCGATTTGCAGACTGTTATCCAGAATAGTGAGCTTGCGATGCAAGAAGCATTTAAGAAATACCAGGAAGAACGTCGGGGAATAACTGACGCAGATGCGTTAAAAACAGCAGATGAAAAATTCAAAACAGACCATGGGAAAAGACAGAAAGAGGTTAATGACAAAAAGAATGAACTAGAACAATTAGGTTCAAGGAGAAATAAGACAGCGGCAGAAGAAAAACTTGAGAAAAATTTAGAAGATGCTAAAACTGCCAGAGAGGCAAAAGGTGCCGAAAATGGGTATGATACTGTAAAAAAAGCTTTGGTAGATAAAGAAACAGAAAAACAAGAAAAATTTGAAAAAGCCAGGACCGGAATAGTTGCTGCCCAAAAAGCGATCGATGCTTACACCAAAAAAGATCCAACAACAAAGAAGAGTATCCAAGATACTGACCGTGAAGCAGAATTTAAAGCCGACCCGACCACCGGCTCTAAAGATTTTGCGACCAGAGAGGCCGAAGTAAAAGCTAGAAAAGCGGCTTTGGAAGCCAGTTTAAATACTGTTCCCGGCGCCGGTGATTTTATGGCCGCGGAACGCGCTACGGCAATGGAAGAACATGCCCACGCTGGTAAATTATCCATGCAAGGCGCGGCTTGGGGGTTAAAGGCAATGCACGATGTGTTAACGGCGATTGATTTGGGCGAGCAAGGGAAAAAAGCCGGTGAAGAATTTATTAAAACTATCAAAGATAACCATTTAGCTAACTCTTTTAAAGCCGCGCGCAAAGAAATTGACGCGGTTATCGATAACTGGAAAAAAGCCGGAACCGGACAAATTAAATTTTTGGATGAAGAGGTGCGCCGTTTGAGTGCGCGCAATGCTTTTGTGGCCGCTTTGAATTATTCTGAAAAAAGCAAGATCACGGCTAAAGATAAAAACATGCGCGAAGCTCAAGCCGCTGATGTGGCTTCTAACGCGGTTGTCAATATTCGCAAAGGCCGAGAATTACCGTCCGAAGCGATTGACGCGCTATATGAGGCCGAAGCCAAAGAATTAAGCGGTATGGAACGCGCGGACGCGTCGGCCGCGGCCGCGGACACGATGTTTTATTTAATGGCGCAAAAAGAAGCCGGCCATGAATTATCGGCCGATGAAAAATCTTCGATTATGGGCGCGTGGACTAAGGTAGATTCAGAATCGTGGAATGATGATTTTGCGGATTATTTTATTCGTATGGTGGGTAGACACGAAAGTGGTGACAAGACCCTGACCGGTCAAAAAAAGGCCATTGCCGAACAGATGGCTAAATTTGCCAAAGATGCTAATTTGAAGTTTGAAAATGAAGTTGTTAATGGTGTAGAAACCGGCAGGAAAAAATTTGCCGGCGCGTATAATCGCGAAATGTCATCAATGTGGCAGACACTGGCCGCTACCGGTGGCGATACCAAATTATGGAACGCTCATAATGCCATTAATCAAGAAGAAAAAGAAATGGGTAGCACCAAGTTTGATAGCAGTGGTGGCTATTGGGGGGCGGCCGAAAGATTGGCCGCGCGGGGTCAACTGGGTGGTTATAGTTCAGTGGCTGAAATGGAAGCGGCTTATGGCCAAAATCAAGATGGTCTTAAATTTGCCGCTCGCAAATTTAAAGCCAATGGTATTGGCAATGGGCATTGGGAGTCGGTATTAAACCAAGAGTTTGATGATAGAAAAGGTATTTATCGGATTAATACCTTAAATACCGCTCAAGGCGGTTCAATTACGGAGATGGGTAAACGCACCTTGAACGAATTACTGAAATTTCAGAATCATTCTGCCGGTGATTTTGATTTGACTACCGGGCTGATGCGCTCAATTGATTCTAATTTGTTCGGCGCGCTTACTGCCCAGATGAAAACTGAAAATGATGTTAAGTTTATGAATTTTCGTTCCATTATTAAATTGTTGGGTGGTCATGAATCTGAAACCGAACTGCGCACTTCCCGAGGCGGTAAAGATGGTGCTGATACCTATTATCATTTGGGCGGTGAAAAAATGTTGGGCACATTTATCGATAGGTTTGGAGATACCATGGAAGCGCGAGATAAAATGGATGAGCACCTGTTGGAGAATTTTATGGTTAAGGAGTTGTTGGGGAATAAAAGCGCGACGATGTTACTTTTACAGCGTACAATGAAATTGAATGATGATGACACAGCGCATGGAAATTTTAGAATTAAATTTGACGGTTCCATTGGTGAAGTTCAAGGTATTGAGGAATTAGTTAAAAAAGTAGAGGCGTTAAAAGCACAGGGTCGTCTTACTAGTGTTACTCCGGCAATGTTAAAACAGCTTCAAGATATGTTACCAGATTTTAAATCCGGTGTCATTGCCCAATCAGGAGATCGTGGTGGCAAGAAAGACAAGAGTGACTCCACTGATTTTGGCGGATAATAATTTAGATTTCTAGTCAATTTTAGTATGAAAACAAAATTATACAATTATCTGTATAATACCGGCGTGCCGATAAATGAGGTGTATACACCTTTATTGGCGTTGGCGAATAAATTTGCTTCGCCGTCGTCGAATAATTTTTGGCAAACCATTATTACTGTTTCTGATTATATGAAGGCGCGGTACCAAACAGAACAATGGTATCCGGAAAAGATTATTTTTGGTTTAGTAGAGTGGAAAACCGCGAGTGATTTAGCCGCGTCTTTGGAGGCGATTGACCGTTTGCTCGCGCGTTCGGGCGTGTCGCTGGTGGACAACACTAAAACACGCGGTAAGTTTATTGGTTTAGAGTTGAATGATGCCACCTTAAAACATTGGGCCAGCGCTTATGATCTTGCCGATTCGGTTGTTAAAAATCGCGTTGATAGTGAGTTGCCGATAGCACTATCGCTTTTTGCGCGTCTTAACATTCAATTTCAAACCGTGGGCATGCTCATCAATTTACCGCTTGGCCCGGCTCTTTATTCTAAGGCAGAAGTGAATAATTTTGTTAATGTTGGGGGGGCGGACTGTGATTTTGCTCGTTTGGTTTTCACTTTGCGGGAAATGTCAATTACCGATGCTCGCCACGAGGTCTATGTGATTGTTAAAGAATTTTTATTAGCCGACCATTGTTTGAATAATGAAAATTTAGAATGGGAACAGGCGGTCTTATTGGTTTGGTCTTTGGGATTTATGTTTAATGAATTTGAACGTTTGTCCTCCGAAGACCAGATTTGGTTAATCAATAATTATTATTATCGAGCGTTTGCGATTGGCGTGCCTTTAAAAATAATTTTACAATCATACCTTCTATCATCGCGTTGGGTAGTTGAATATGTGCGGAAATGTTCGGCTTTAATTTTAAATATTGAGAATAATTCTGAAAATGTTTATTTTGGCGGTGAAGAAAATAATTCTGCCTTTGGTTTAATCAGCGCCGAATATCACCGTCGATTAGCGGACAAAATATCCGAGGGGCTGTCGGATCAAACTGTGGCCGAGGCCTTTGTTGCCGGTTTATTTGGCGGTGGATACGACGAGAGCGCGCCCACGTATTATCATTGGCTACAAGAAGCGTTAATAGTATACGTCGGCTTGAAAGAATCGACTTTGGTGGATTGGCTGAAAGATGGCGACTCACCGTTAAATTATGAAAATCGCGGAGAGTTGATCAAATTGTTGACTTATTTTGTTTATGGCGGAGAGTTTGTCAAGTTGGTGGAATATTTCCAAGATAAAAAATCAAAAGTTCCATTTAAAATATTTTTAAATTATATAAAAGACGCTGTTGATTTGTCGGTTGACGTGATTATTCAGAATTGTCTAGCGTTTGCCGAAGTGATGCGCGACAATGGTTTGCTATCTTCGGACGATGACCTAATCGAATATCACCAGGAGGATGGCCAATTTTATTGGAATAAAAAATTGTTAAAACAGTAAATTATGTCGGCATTTTATTTTTTACAATCATCTAGTCCGGAGACGTGGAAACAACGCGTCGATTTGTTGATAAGAATTGGGATGATAGCCGACGATTTATTTTTGGGGAAATGGGAGAATGATTCTGTCTGGGGCTGGTCAAAATTTTTAGTAGCTGATTTGGCAAAATTTAATAAAGAAAAGATTCCGTCTGATTGGCGGTATCAGTCGTTTTTTTACGCGTTGGTTGGTTTTTTGGATTTTTCTCTACTTGAAAAAATTACCAATGAGTTGGATAAGTTGGCGCGTATTAAAATTGGCCCGGCATCAAAGGGGGCGACAATCATTAGTACTGTTTCTGAAGAATGGAACGCTTTGGGTGATTTTTTGGATTTGACACCAGCTGGCGGGGGTATTTTGAGGAACAAAGTAAGCGGATTAACGGCCGTTGAATTAGAAAAATTAACAGCCGATATGCGTGTGTTAGCGGATGATTATAATGATTTTCGCATTGTTTTTAAATTTGTGGCGACCGCGTTGCTTTATCATATTCCGCCCGTGCCGGCAGTTGATTTGGATGGTTTTAAATATGCTGTGTCGGTTCAAGCCGAACAGAAAAAAAATGATTTTAGTATTGATCACGGATTGCTTTGCACTAATTTTTTAGGGTGGTCGTTTTTAAAGCGGGATGAAAAAGTGATGCGTTGGGCCGCGGAATATCTGCGACAGTTTTCCGTCGAATCGATTAAATATGATAGTCCGTTTGATTTGATTTTTTTAATTGGTATTTTACATTTAGCTTTTTATAATTTTACCGGATTATCATCTGAAACACAGATTGAGCTGATTAAAAAATTTACTCTGAAAGCGCTCTGTTGGGGGGTGCCGCTAGACAAAGTGTTGTTATCCAAGTCGGGCGAAGGATTGTCTGTCGCCACCGGCCCAAAAAATACGAGAGCGCTGTTTACTGCTTTAGAAAATAGTGAGGAGACAATGAATTTTGGTTCTGATAAAGTTTTAATGAATGTTGGGCAATTTGTTAAGCAATTTTTATTGTCGGCTCATCGTGATTATGGGGGATACGCGCAGACCGAATATGTTGGAGACGCGATCAGAGAAAATCATTGGCCAGATGGCGCGCGTGTTTATTTATTCGCACTTTTAAAATGTTGTTTATATTTAAAAGCCGGCAGTTCCGCTTGAAGTCAATTGGTGTTGTATCGCTTTAAAATATGGTAAACAGCAATTAGTCCGCTATTTTATTAAAAAAATCCACCCGCACCATTTAAAACCTTTTAAGCATCCTTAAAAGGTTTTGTAAAAATAGGGTATGGCAGACGCGATTAGATACTTGACAGCGATGTGGTTAAATGTTACAATAATAGGTATATATATACTTATAAATGTAAACTTATGGAAATCTCGCTTATTTTAGAGGAAATTACTCGACAGAATAAGTTCTGGGCGCGAGAAAAACAGCGTGATTTTTTTGGTAATAATACGTTTAAACGTGAATTGTACCCACGGCTTGTCGCTTTACTGACCGATCGGCTAATTATTTCGATCGTTGGATTGCGACGTGTTGGTAAAACAGTTTTACTCAAACAATTAATTGGGCATTTGATAGATAATGACAAAGTTGAACCGCGCAATATTTTATTTTTAAGTTTTGATGAAGCGATGCTGAGTTCGGCTGTCAAACTCGACGATTACTTGCGGATTTATTTAAGCCATTTTCAGGCGCGACGCACCGGGCGTTTGTATATTTTTTTAGATGAAATTCAATATGCGCCCGAGTGGCAACATATTTTAAAACGATTTTATGACACCGAACCGAATATTAAATTTATTATTTCCGGTTCGTCCTCGCTTTTTTTAAAAAAGAAAGCGACCGAAAGTTTAGTTGGTCGGATTTATGAATTTAATTTACCGGTATTAAGCTTTGTGGAATATTTGGAATTGGCCCAAGTTTTTTCCGCCAACTTGTCAATTTTTAAATCTTTGCTATGTGATATCAAGGCGGGATCGAAAGATTGGTTGAAATTAGACGTCGCCAGAAAGATTTTTTTGTCCGAGCATTCACTTTGGTTGGCCGGACAATTTGATGAATATTTACTACGTGGACAATTTCCCGAAGTGGTAGGCGAAAAAGATATTGTTAAAATTGAAAGATATTTACGTGAATCAGTTTATAAAAAAACCATTGAATTTGATATCCCACGGTTATTTGGCGCTGATAAGGTTGGTGATTTAAAATTTATTTTTCAAGTCCTGGTTAACGAAACAGGTAATCAGTTTGAAGTTGGCAATCTGGCCCAAGAGGCGCAGATCGATCAAAAAACTCTTACTCGCTATTTATCTTTTTTTGAAGAAAGTTTGTTGGCGCGGATTTTATATAACTATTCGCGCTCATTGCGTAAAACCCATCGCCAGCCCAAGAAGATTTATATTAGTAGTACTAATTTTTATCCGTTGGACTTGGCTACGCCGCTTGAAACCCGCGGTGCAATTTTGGGGCATTTAGCTGAAACGCATGCCTGCAATTTATTGCGAGCGCGTTTTGATAATTTATCATTTTATCGTGTGCGGAAACAGGAAGTTGATTTTATTGGAGCGGACAACTGGTTGGATCGGTCATCCTATCGCTTAATTGAAGTAAAATATCGGTCTGATGTCAGTCGACAAAGGTTTGTGTTTTTGGAAAATACCGCTAAGCGTTTTGGTGTTGGTCGGTTGCCGGTGGTTTTAACAAAATATGAATTTGGCGTTTCAGAAAAATTAGCGTTGGTGCCGTTATTTATGATAAAGTAATACTAAGTGTTTTTAAGTACATTTAAAAGGTTTTGAAAAAATAGGGGAGTTTTTGGGCATAAAGAGTTATCCACAGAGGTAGTTTGACATTTTTAACTGTTTTAAGTATACTTAAAACATAGCATAAAAATATGAAATGTTTTAAGTATGTTTAAAGAATATATCAAAAGAGAGGTTTATGTTAATAAAATTCGTCCTTTTATCGGCAAGGATATTATTAAGGTTTTAGTTGGCCATAGACGGGTCGGTAAGAGTTATTTGTTGTATCAGATAATGGATGAAGTCAAAAACCAAGATTCAAAAATAGAGATTGTGTATATTAATAAGGAGTTAAATGATTTTGCCGATATTGTTGATCATCAGAGCTTGCTTAAATATATTGATTTAAAAAAAAATAAAAATAGTGGCGGAAAAACCGCGCTATTTATCGACGAAGTGCAGGACATTATTAATTTTGAAAAGGCCCTGCGTCACCTAAACGCCTCCGGGCAGTTTGATATTTATTGTACAGGCAGTAATGCTAAATTGTTATCAGGCGAGTTGGCGACTTTTTTGTCCGGTCGGTATATAGAAGTTGAAGTGCGCGGTTTGTCGTACAATGAATTCTTGGAATTTCATAAATTGGCAAAAGGTAAAGAATCTCTATTTCGTTATATTAAATATGGCGGTTTACCATATTTAATTAATTTACCACCGGAAGACGATGCCGTGTATGATTATTTGCGCAACATTTATAACACTATCGTTTTAAAAGATGTGGTCGAGCGTTTTAGATTAAGGAATGTAAATTTGCTGGAAAGATTGATTGAATATCTTGCGGATAATGTTGGTAGTTTGGTTTCAGCCAATAATATCAGTGATTTTTTAAAATCGCAAAAAATTAAAATTTCACCGAATACCATTTTAAATTATCTGTCATATTTGGCGGCGAGTTATTTTATTTATAAAGTTCCGCGGCTAGATATTGTGGGAAAGAAAATTTTTGAGGTTAATGATAAATTTTATTTTGAGGATTTAGGATTAAGGCATGTGGTGGTTAATTACAAACAATCGGATATTAATAAAATTTTAGAAAATTTAGTGTTTTCGCATTTGAAATATATTGGTTATGAGGTTAAGGTCGGCCAATTGGGCCAGCAGGAAATTGATTTTGTAGCAAGCCGGGGTGAGGCGCGGGTTTATGTGCAAGTGGCTTACTTGCTAAATAGCGAGGCGGTCAAGCAACGAGAGTTTGGCAATTTATTAAAAATTGATGATAATTATAAAAAAATAGTGGTGAGTATGGATGATTTTGGCGGGGGGAATGTTAGCGGTATCGAGCAGTGGAATGTCGTAGATTTTTTATGTGATTTTCTCGGGTAGAATTAAAATAATTATGAATTTATTATGAAAACTATAATAGAAATAGACCGAAAGCAAGATGAAGTAATCCGCCTTCACTTATCCAATGACGACTATGATGATTTTGGCTGGATAGACATGTGGACGACCAAAGAAAAAGAGGGGGATGAGCCGGAGCAGAGTGAAACCGTGAATTTTTTCATTGACGATTTACGCGCGGCTCTAGAAGGATTTGTGGCGCAAAGAGAGTTGCAACATAAGCGAGATCAGATGTTGAAAGAAAATGAGTAGACAAGTTGATAATTTTGAGATTTAATTTTTGGCAATACTGTGCTATAATATATCCATGACCAATAATGCTTCACCGACAATTTTAGTCAAAAAATCCGACGGCACGTTCACAAAACCTTTTAAGCACCCTTAAAAGGTTTTGTAAAAATAGGGGAAATTTTAAGTATAAAGTTATCCACAGCACCGTTTGACTTATCAGTGTTATTTTGGTAAATTAGCACAATATACTAATTTTATGAAATGGATTGATTTTGAGAAAAGTATTAAAGATAAAGATATTAAGTTATTTACACCGCGCGATGTAAGTGTTTTTTTGGGTCGCTCAACAATTGCTGTGCGATTTTTAATGCATCGCCTAAAACAAAACGGACAAATTATGGGGGTTAAGCGCGGTCTTTATAAATTATCCGGTCAACTCGTACCTGATTATTATTTGGCTAATAGAATTTACGCTCCCTCCTATATTTCTTTAGAATCGGCGTTGTCATATTATGGTGTTATTCCGGAAACCGTATATGAAATTACGTCAGTAACTTCTAAAATTACTCGTCGTTTTGAAACCGCCGGAAAAATTTTTTCTTATCATAAAATTAAACAATCTGCTTTTACCGGTTATGGTATAGCGCACCAAGACGGAGCAAATTTTTATTTGGCTGACGCGGAAAAAGCGTTTATAGATGTGTGTTATCTGCGGTTATTGGCGGGCCGAGAGTCGATATCTCGTTTTGACAAAACAAAGCTTAATAAGGAGAAAACTTTAAGTTATGCTGATTTGTATAAAAATAAAAAATTAGTTGCGACTATTCGTAAATTATTATGATTACCAAAGATTATATTGAGAAATTAGCAAAGCTTGGCCATGTTGCAACATTTCCAAATATCGCGAGAGAGTATTTTCAGCATGTTTTTTTGTCAAATTTAAGTCAGATTCCTGGTGGGGAAAAGTTATTGTTTAAGGGTGGTACGGCCTTGCGAATAGTTTATGGTAGTCCGCGTTTTTCCGAAGATTTAGACTTTTCTTTGTTCGGCGTCTCGCACTCGCTCGTTAATAAATTTGTGGAAGATATTTTTCTGAAGATTTTATCTGAAATTGAAAGGACTGGGATTAAGGTTGAATTGGGTAAAAAAAGCGGAGAAACAAGCGGCGGATATTTTGGTGTGGCATCGTTTCGGTTCTATGATTATCCTTTGATTGGCGTTGAGATCAATGTATCCGCGCGAGGAACCAAGCAGTTGGCCGGGGAAGCAGATAGTATCGTTAGCGATTTTGCGCCGGCGTATTCGTTATTGCATTTACCGCAAATTGTTTTGGTTGAAGAAAAAATATTTGGCGCTTTACTGGAACGCAAAAAACCACGTGATTTTTATGATTTGTATTTTATTATGCGCAAAGGAATGCTAACGAATGAGCAGAAACAGCGATTATCAACGGTCAAAAATAAAATAATCGCGAGTGCCAAGAAGATCGATTTTCGATATGAACTCGGTGTTTTTTTACCTTCTGACCAGCAATTGATTGTACGGGATTTTTCAGCAGTTTTAGAGCGGGAGTTAAATAGACAATTAGCAAAAATCTGATGATTTTATAATTTTTGCAATTAAGTAAAATAATATTCGCACCGGCACCAAATATTTGATTAGGTAATTGCGTCTATTTTGTGGTATAATATACCTATGGACAATAATACCAAACAACCAACAATTTTAGTCAAAAAATCCGACGGCACCTTCGCGCGGATGTCTTTGGGGGAGATAAAAAAGATGAAAGTGGGTAAAATTACAGCACCGTCGTCTGTCATCCTGAATGAAATGAAGGATCCCTTGAAGTTGGCAGTAAGGGATTCTTCGGTCGCTACGCTTCCTCAGAATGACAATAACAAAAAAGTCGGAATGACAGGTAAAGACGCCAAGTCGCTTTTAGAAGAAGACAAATTGGTAGCCCCGGGCACGAGCGTTGCCGTTGGCCGAAATAATCAGGTGGACACGGTAATTAAAAAACTATCATTTTCCGTCGCGTCTAATTTTTTCAATCGTTTGCGGAGCGCGATTCAGTTGCGTTTAAAAGATGTACGCGGGGAAAAAGAAACACGCGCCACGGTGTTGCGTTCTATAAAAGACGGGGGACTGGGCTTGACTGAAACCCAAGCCAACGAATTGGAGCAAGTGTGCGCGACGGTGGGTAATTTATTGGCGCGACCACCGGCTAAAAGTAAAACTGATTTAATGGTTGAAGATCAAATTTTACCGCAAACGTTTCACAAAATGCCTGTGCCGGCGAAAATGGCTCCACATAACGCGTTTGTGCATGAGGAATTTTTAAAAAAAGAAGAAAAATTTAAAATTAGTCCAGTGGCTGTTAGCCGACCGGCGATGAAGGATGTGGTTGCCGCCGCCGCGCCGGTCGGGCCGGTGGAGGAAATTAAATTTTTTACCCTAACTGATTTTCGGCGTTTGGCCCAAGACCCTAACCAAGCCACCAAACGTTTGGCGCAAAAATTTATTAATTTGCGTGAAGAATCAGTTTTGTTATTTTGGCAGGCCTTGGATGCCTGGAAGCAAAGCCCGTTATTTGCCGACTATGTTGGTGTATTAAATCGAGTTTTTATCGGTAAAGTCGCGTCTGATCAGCAAAAAACGAGTGACCAGATAACCGATGTTGAGATAAAGGCGCTTATCGCGATGGAAAAAGATTTGGTAATCTGATATAATAATGTTATGGAGCAATTTACCGTCCCACAATTTTTAGATGTTGAAGATAAAATTTTTGGCCCGATTACCACGCGCCAATTTGTGATTTTGCTCGCCACCGGTTTATTTCTGTTTATTGCTTACAAATTGGCTGATTTTGCGTTGTTTATCACTCTGTTCGTATTTATTGGCGGATTTGCCGTAATTTTGGCGTTTGTTAAAATTAACGGCCAGACCTTCCATTATTTTTTACTGAATATAATTCAAACCATGCGTCGCCCCAGCCGCCGGTTGTGGCAGAAACGTTATACCGACCAAGAATTAAAAGCAATGGCCGCCGGACCGAAAAAAGAAATGTTAGAGGCGCCGTCTCCTATTCCCAATCTTTCCAATAGCCGCATTCGCGCCTTGTCGCTCGTCGTTAATACCGGTGGATATTTTAAATATGAAGAATAAAGCTGTCGCCAAAAAGAAAGTCGCTTTGATATCCGCGCAAAAACATTTGTTTATCGCGGAAATTAAGCAAGATACGGTGATTTTAAAAGACGGCACTTTGCGCGCGGTTTTAATGGTGTCCAGTTTGAACTTTGCGTTGAAAAATGAAGACGAGCAAACCGCGATTGTCTCATCGTATGTTGGCTTTTTAAATTCACTTGATCATCCTTTGCAAATTTTAATTCAGTCACGCGAACTTTATATTAAACCGTATTTAGACGATTTAGCCAAACATGAACATGAACAAACTAACGAACTATTGCGCACGCAAATCGCCGATTATCGGTCATTTGTGTCGGAGTTGGTTGAGCTCGGACAAATTACCAGCAAACAATTTTATGTGGTTGTGCCCTATGATCCTTTGAGTAATAAAAAACGCAGTTTTTGGTCGCGGGCACAGGAAGTATTGAATCCGATTTCGGCCGTAAAATTAAAAGATGAGAAATTTTTACAACGCAAATATGATTTAGATCAGCGAGTGCGTTTGGTAGAGTCAGGGTTGTCCAGTATGGGGTTGGAAGTGAAACGGCTTGATACCCAAACTTTGATTGAATTGTATTTTTCGTCGTATAATCCGGATATTGCTTTAAGTGAACATTTGCCGGAAATTAATAAAATTCAGGTAGAAGAAGAATAGTATGGCCTTCAAACCAGTATTCACCAATAAACCGGCGCTAGATAAAGCCAAAATTGCTCTGGAGCAAAAGACCGAAGCGGAGTTGATTACGCTTGAAGAAGAGCGGATTTATCGCGAGGGCGTGGTTTCAATTAAGGATTTAATTGCTCCGGCGGCTTTTAATGTTGAAAAAGATCATTTGGAATTGGGCACGACATATTGCCGCACCATGTTTATTGTCAGTTACCCACGTTATATCAGCGTCGGTTGGAGCTCGCCGGTAATAAATTTGTCCGTCAATATGGACATCACCATGTTCTTTTATCCGGTTAAATCAGCTATTATTTTGAAACAGTTAAGAAATAAAACCGGCGCTTTGCAAGCTCAAATTACCGCTGATTCGGAAAAGGGCGCCCCGCGCGACCCACTCCGTGAAACGGCTTTGCGCGATGTGGAAGAATTACGCGACAGTTTGACGCAGGGCACGGAACATTTTTTTCAATTTGCTTTTTACGTTACGATTTATACCCAAGACAAAACCCGTTTGGATCAATTGTCCGAAGATATCGAAAACATGTTCGGCAGTAAATTAATTACGAGTCGTAAAGTTTTATACCAAGCCGAACAGGGTTTTAATTCTACCTTACCGCTTTGCAATGACGAACTGATGATCGCGTTCAACATGAATTCCAGTCCGATCGCCGCTTCCTTTCCGTTTATTTCGGCCGAACTTACCTCGGATGATGGTATTTTATACGGCATTAATCGCCACAACAACAGTTTGATTTTGTTTGACCGGTTTTCGCTTCAAAACGCCAATATGGTGGTGTTTGCCACTTCCGGCGCGGGTAAAAGCTATGCCATCAAATTGGAAATTTTGCGCTCGATGATGCTTGGCGTGGAAGTGATTGTGATTGATCCGGAAATGGAATATAAACATTTGTCCGACGCGGTGGGTGGGACTTACATTAATATTTCGCTTTCGTCAGAAAGTAAAATCAATCCTTTTGATTTGCCACGGCCACGCGAACGCGACACGCCCGTGTCTGATATTATTCGGGGCGCGGTTATCACTGTCAAAGGTTTGCTTCGGATTATGTTGGGCGGTTTTACTACTCAAGAGGACTCCATTATTGACCGCGCTTTGATTGAAACCTACGCCAAAAAAGATATTACGCCGGAAGCGGATCTGTCGGCTGTCAAACCACCGATAATGCAGGATTTGCAAGAAATTTTAGAAGGCATGACCGGCGCGGATGAATTGGTTTTAAAATTGCAAAAATATACCGAAGGCACTTTTGCCGGGTTATTTAATTCGCCCACGAATGTTGACACTAAAAATCAATTAGTGGTATTTTCCGTGCGTGATTTGGAAGATGAATTGCGCCCGATGGCGATTTACGCCATTGTTAATTACATTTGGAATACGGTGCGGTCGGAGCGTAAAAAACGTTTGTTAATTATTGACGAGGCCTGGTGGCTCATGATGCACGAAGACAGCGCTCGTTTTATTCACGCGCTGGTTAAACGTTGTCGCAAATATTTTTTGGGTGTTACAACCATTACCCAAGATGTGAATGACTTTTTGGGTTCTAAATACGGACAGGCGATTGTTACTAACTCGGCTTTGCAGTTGCTTTTGCGTCAATCGCCCGCGGCTATTGATAACATTCAAAAAACATTTTTGCTTACGGACAGCGAAAAATATCTGTTGCTGGAATCAGGTCCGGGTGAGGGGATATTTTTTGCTGGCTTGAAACACGCGGCGATAAAAGTGGTGGCGTCGTATACCGAAGATCAAATAGTTACCACTAATCCGGAACAGTTATTACAAATTGAACAGTCCAAAAAAGAATTTGAACAGATGAATAAAATTCCGAGTTAAATTAATTAAAATTTTATGCTTCCACTTCGCACCCGCATTTTCATAATCATCAGTTTAGTGGTTCTGGTAGTTCTGGGTATTAGTGTGTTGGTCTCGGTTTTAAGTAACCGTGAACCATCGGCGCCCACGACCGAGACGCCCGATTCGGTCGTTGATTTGCCGGCCGGGACAGTGCTGTATAATGGTGCACCAGTGGTAGTGTCCCCAATAGAAAACGGTTTAACTCCACCGCCCGCACTCACTACTTTAGAGGCCGAACAAAACAGCGTCCGTCAATTGGCGCGGATTTTTACCATTCGTTATAATTCTTATTCCACGGATGCTAATTATCAAAATATTCGTGAAGTGCAGAGTTTGGTAACGGACAATTTATGGGCGCAAATTAGCAAACCACTCGCCGGTAACAGCGTTAGCGCCAATTTTTTGGGCGTTACTACCAATGTTATTGGCACGGAATTATTGTCCTGGGGAAGTGACGTCGCGGTTGTGGCCGTAAAAACCACTTCGGTGCAAGATAAAAATGGAGTAGAAAGTAATTTAGCGCGTAGTGGCACGGTGAATTTGGTTAAGACCGACGGTCAATGGTTGGTAGATAAATTTGCATGGGAGAAATGACATTCGATTCGTTTGTCATTCCCGTGAAAATGGGAATCCAGTCGTCAATTAAAGACAATCTATTTCCCATTTTTTGCGTGGACTGCGGACGGGAAGGGGAGACGTGGTGTGAAAACTGCCGGCGACAATTTGATGTTGCCGGTATTTTATTTTGTCCGGTTTGTTCTTTGCAGGCAGACAATGGCAAGACCCATTCCACTTGCGCGCGCGCCAATTGGCATTTGGACGGTTTGGTATCTTTGGTGCCTTATCGCGACAATTCGCCTTTGACACGGTTAATTAAACAATTAAAATATCATTTTGTTTCTGATAACGCCGATTGGATGGCGGATATTTTACGAATTTGGTTGGCGTTTAATAGCGAGCGCGTTAAATTTATTTTTAATAATCGGATAATTGTGCCGGTACCGTTACACCGTCGTCGTTTGCGCGAGCGGGGATTTAATCAGGCCGAATTAATCGCGGAAGCGTTAAGATTAGTTTTGTCAGAGCGCGGAATTGAAGATAATGTCAGCACTAAATTAGAACGCAGTCGTTATACTAGCGCGCAAGCGCGACTACACGAAGAAGCGAGAGAAAAAAATATGCTCTCTGCTTTTAAATGGCCGGATCAAGAGGTTTGCCCGCGCGCGGTGGTTTTGGTTGACGATGTTTACACTACCGGCGCCACGATGAATATGGCCGCTGGCGCGCTTAAAGCCGTGGGCGCGCAATCGGTGTGGGGGTTTACTTTATTGCGTGGGTAATTGACTTTTATTGTTTATTTGATATAATTATAGGCGCAATACGGAGAGGTGGCTGAGCGGTCGAAAGCGGCAGGTTGCTAACCTGTTATACGGTTGTAAAGCCGTATCGAGGGTTCAAATCCCTCCCTCTCCGCCAAAAATAATAACCCACAAGTGTGGGTTATTATTATTTTTGGATAATTTTTTATTTCCACTCATCCGCCCCAATATCATAAGCACTGCCTTGCGGGCGAGTTTGTCCATCAATATCATTAGTGACAGCGCCAATTGTTTTGCCGGCATCAACTACGCCGGCAATATTTTGTTTTAGACGTAAATTGCCTGATTGATAATCGACAAACATATCAGCTGTAGCTTGCGAGTGGTTATTTGATAAATCAGCCGAGCCATTATCGCGCTTGGCGATTGATTTGTTAACCAAATTATTATAAATTTCCACATTTTTTGTGTCAGCGAATCGATATTCAATCGCCGCCCAATAATTATTTTCCATGAAAATGGTATTATTGTAAACTTTCGCGTCCGGAGCGTTCCAAAGGCCAATGCCAACATCGCCGGCAGTGGCGTTGTGGTAAATCATATTATTGCGAATTATGCCACCGGTGTGTCTGTTGCTTAAGCCAAAGCCAATGCCACGATCGCTGTTAATGATGGTATTTCGTTCCACGAGCGTGCCTTCGGAATCATTCCAAAAATGAATAGCGTATTCCGCGATAGTTGAATTGGGGCTACGGATATTTTTAAAGGTATTCCCGCGGATTATCCAATTGACTGAATTGTGCGCGTCAATTCCGCCGATGTAATTTTGTGGTCCAATGCCGGCGGTGTATTCAAACAGCGAACATTCCACAATGCTATTTTCCGATTTGATTTCTTTGTGTTTATTATCCACCGATACTTTTAATAATTGTTCGTAGGCGTCAAATAGTCGGACATTGTGGACCAATAAATTATCCGCGTCTTTTTCACCAAATACTTGGATGACATGATTGGCCACTTGGCCGATGCTCATATCGGCAATAGTAACATTGTCGCCGATGACGCCAAAAATATGGCTGGCCCCACCTTTCATTTTTGGACTTTTGATAAGGACTTTATTACGGTCGCCGGACGCGCTTCTAATCGTAACGTTATTTTGGTAGATAAACAGAAAATGTTCGGCCAAATATTCGCCATCATTAAGAAGTATGGTCACATTACCGCTGTTGTCATTGGCATTTTTTACCGCGGTTCTTAGTTCTTTCCAGTTAGAAACAGTGACAGTGGCACCGGTTGGGGGCGGAAGTGCCGCGCAGGCCGAAGATGCCAATACTGGTGTTGGTGGATTGGGGGTTGGCGTTGGAGTTGGTGCTGGCGCAGGAGGCAGAGGTGGTGTAGGTGTTGGTGTAGGCGCTGGTGCGGGTACGGATGCCGGAGTAGACGCAGGATTGGGTTTAGCCGTTGATTTAGGCGCAACGACCTTAGCTATTTTAGTGGTTATTTTTTTCGGTGCCACCGGGGCAGTGGCGTTTTTTAAAATTTTTTCTGGGAAATTAGTGATGATAATTAATCCGCCTAAATAATATTCCGGTCGGGTGGGGTGAAAGCCGACAAAAACAACCACCTTACTGTCGGTTTTTAAATTTGCAGATTTAGCCGGGACAAGTTTTGTTCCGCTTATCGCCAACACCGGCGTTTTATCTTTATAAATAATTTTATCACGTCCGTCTTTGGTTTTTGGAATGGTAATAACTTTGTTGGCCGTGTCTATTTTTTTGATAACGGTTTGGATCATCAGCGGTTTGTCCGGCGCGCCGATGGTTTGGGCTTGAACACTGCCGGTATTAGTGAGAGATGAATGTTTAATAAATAAAAAAACCAAGACCGTGATCACGGCGCCAACTAAAATTAAATTTATTTTATGTTTAAACATATTTCTATCCTAACACGGATTTTGGCCTTTGGCAAATAAAAAACCGCTCATACAGTATATGAGCGGTATCACGATTAATTTTTTAAGCCGCCAAGCCATCTTCTTCCCGCAGTGCCTTTTCTTCTTTTTCTATTTCTGCGAGCATTTGTTGCCTTTTTAGCGCTGTTTGAAAAGCAGTAAGATCATCAACTTCTACCCCCTTTATTTCGTCCGGATCAAGTGGTATGGCGCCAATATCCGTTATTTCTTCTAAATTATTCAAACTACGATCAATATCTGCTTCACGAATATCGTCGAGCACCGTCCCGCGTTGGCTTTTTTTCGGGTTAAGAAATTCTTTGGCTAATTTTTCACTATCGGGGATGCCCATTTCTGTTTCTCTTAAATTCATATAATTTTTTTATTAAATTTTCGCTAATGTTAGCGTAAAACAATGGTATTATAGCACATTTTAGCATTTTTGTCAATACCCCCACTCTTGACATATTTTTTAAACCTGATATAATGCTTTTAACCATAGACAGCAGGGGCTCAAAAAGCTTAATCATCCTGCCGAGGTGCAAAAGTGATTTATCACTTCAATTGTCGATTTGCGCTTATAGGTCTGTGGAAAACACAGATTTTTTATTTACTGGCTTGAAAATTTTGATCCGCCTCGGGCGGAGAAAAAATTTTCACTAGCAGTAATTATCCCGGCCTTGGCCGGGATAATCCATAGTAATATAGGATAGTATGCCTAAATCAAAACAACAAAAAGAAACCAGTATCCAGTCGCTCGTGGCCGGTATTAAATCCGCCAAGACGACTGTATTCGCCAACTTTCAAGGCGTGAAGGTGAAGGACTCCGAAAAATTGCGCCGTGATTGTCGCGCTGGTAATATTACCGTGCTGGCCACCAAAAAAACTCTTTTACGTCGGGCTCTTTCCGAAGTGGGCGTACAAGATGTTGATACGAAAATATTTTCCGGCGGTGTGGCCGTATATATGGGCCAAGATGAAATTTCCGCGCCCAAGGCCGTGGCAAATTTTGCCAAAACCAACGAGTTGTCCGCTATCTTTGGTGGATTGTTTGAAGGGAAATTTGTCAATGCGTCGCAGATCAAAGCATTGGCGTCACTCCCAACCAAACAGCAATTACTCGGTCAATTGGTTGGCACCTTAAATGCGCCGATATCCGGCTTTGTCAATGTGTTAGCCGGCAATTTACGTGGACTTGTTTCTGTTCTTAATAATATTTCCGAGGCGAAAGCCAAAGTATAGCCCTGAAGTAAAAAATCATTTTCTACTTCACGAGTTTAATTTAATATAAATATATGACTGACGAACAAAAAGTAGTTGAGGTGCCGGCCAAGTTCCAGGCCCTCGTAAGCGAGATTGAAAAGATGTCTGTTTTGGATCTTTCCGAATTAGTTAAAGTGTTAGAAGATAAATTTGGCGTTTCCGCCGCCGCTCCAGCCATGATGATGGCCGCCGCTCCGGCCGCTGGTGGCGCTGCCGCCGAAGAGAAAACCGAATTTAACGTTGAGTTGACTGAAGCCGGTGCACAAAAAATCAACGTCATTAAGGCCGTCAAAGAATTGACCGGCTTGGGCTTGGCTGATGCCAAAGCGATCGTTGACGCCGCTCCGAAGATGATTAAAGAAGGTGTTAAAAAAGAAGACGCCGAAGCGATGAAGAAGAAAATTGAAGAAGCGGGCGGTAAGGTGACGTTAAAGTAATTACAGCGTAATTAAAAAAATCCCATGATGTAAATTCGTGGGATTTTTTTGTTTATGGCAAATTCACTTGATATAATTTGCCGTCATCGGCGATAAACGCGCGTTTGTTGGCTTCTTCCACTATTAGTCCTTCCGGATTTTTCCAATCTTGATGCTCAATTTGCGCTACTAAACGGCCGTCTTTATTAACTATAATTAACCGTTTGCCAACTGAATCCAAAATATATAAATTATTTATATCATTGTAAGTCCAAAGTTCGCTGGCCGAAAAGAGTAGGGGGTATAATCCCTGCAAAGCAAATGTTTGTTTGGCACCTCCGGCCCATTTGCCAATTTCGCCACTGCTGTGAGATAGATACAGATCACCATCAATCGTTAGGTCAAAGGCGTCGGACAAAGAGTCCTGATCGGATTTTGACCATTGTTGACCCGGTCCAAAACCGTTGGTGATACTGTCGTGGCGATAAATTTGACGGCTCGTAGCGTCCACGCTGTATAAGCGTCGGTTATACACCACCACTGTTGTTATTTTGGGATTATCGCCCGGGAAATCACTGTTGATTTTTTTTACCAGATTTTCGCCTGGCAGATATTGCGCCAAAGATGATTCATTATATAAAAGAACGGCATAGTCGTTTTCTTTGGGCACCGCCACGTCGTTAAATCCCGGTAAACCGGTGTCGATCAGGTTGGTTTCTTTGGTTGATAGATCATAAAGGTACAATGAGGGCGACGACGAGGAATAAAGCGCGAGAGTGTTTTTAATTTTAAATAAGCGATTGGCGCCGGTATCGGGCCATTCTGACAAAATTACGGCGTTAGCGGCTGATATTTTGCGTAAACGCGCGAGTAATTCATCGGTCTGTTCGTTTAAAGCCAAGCATTGTTGTTTTTGGATTTTTGTTTCGCAATTCATCGTGTCTAAAATATTTTTAGCAGTAGCCAGTTCGGTCAGCGCGGCATTGTCATCGCCGTAAACCAAGGCGCTTTCGGCACTATCTTTTTTAACAGTAACAGCGGAAAGATTGTCGTTAAAAATTTTTGCCTGTTCTTTTTCCAGGCGACGAGTATTAAGATAAAAAATACTAATAATAAATATGACAACGATGAGAGTCGCCGCGACAAACAGCAGTTTGGTTATTTTGGGCATTTGATTGAAATAGAGCCGGATATTTTGAATTTGTCGACGCCAGTCGTTTAAGGTATTTTGCCGGCGATTTTGAAAATTGGTGGCGACGAAAAATAGTGTCATTATAAATCGGCCGATTTCGATAATTAATTTCGCGATTAATACTAAGAACCACCAGATGCCCAAGACCGTCAAGCGGATTGCTTTGGCGATATAGGCCAAAGCAATTTTAATTCCGGCGGTGGAATTGTTTGGTTCGCGTCCGGCGACGGATTGGTGGCGCGAATGCAAATGAGTGGAATTTATTTGGGTGGGGGTGTTAGCCGGCGCGACTCGGCGCAACGGTTCGTTTTGTGGTTGTCCGTGGAGCGCGGTTTGGACGCGTTCATTCAAACCCGGGAATAGTGAAGGTGCCAATGTGCTGGCAGTGCGTTTTTCAGTGGAAAAGAGATTTTTTAAAGACCGTTCCGATTGCCCTTTATTTGGGTTGGGCGGGTTATCTTTGCCTACGGCCAGGGTAGCGACAGTGTCGGTTAAGTGCAAGATGATACCACCAAACGATAAATTATTGCGTAACTCTCCCAAAACTTTTTCTAAATGTTGCGCGCTTTGACGGGGCGGGCGAGCGGTGATGATTTTTTGGAGACGGTCGCCGTTAAAATAGCGCAAAACATTTGGCGTACTGACAAACATAAAATCGTTGGGGCTGATTTTGCCTTGGATCAGTTGTGAAAATAATGGTGGCTCCTCGTCATTTTCTTCCGCGCCCGATTCGGTTAAATCCATTCGTTCGTATGATCCGGCGCGATTATTGTAAAATAGAAAAATTTGCGGTTGTCCATGGAAAGAAAAAGACGCTTCTTTTTGGCGGATAACTCCAATCGCGCAATGCAGGCCGTCGGTGGTTGTTAATACCCAGCGTTCGCGGTTGATTTTTTTGAGAACTGTTTCCAAGCCGTGTTCTCCATCTGTTTCCGTTAAATTATAATATTCGCTTTCCGCGTCTTCAATTATTTTTTGAACAGCCACAATGTCGCGCTCCGAAGCGTTGTTCATTTCACAGACGGCAAAAAAATTACCCTTGGACATTTCTTCGGGCGTGGACGGTTCGGTGATGTGCAGGAGCACGTGCGATTGTCGGGGTTTACCGCCCTCGACAAAAAATTCTTGTAATTGCAAACTTTCCATAAGTAGATAGAGGACTAATTTTGACTTTTAACCACATAATTAGTATACTATATCTATCAAGAAAAACCAAGCCCCGACGAACAAGAGGTGTTGTTGGGGCAGGGAGTTTTCCCCAGTTGAATTAACACTTAATTTAAGACAAAATATGCTTGAACACATTATTGGTTCAACCACGCGTTTGAAATTATTACAGATTTTTTTTAACGCTCCGGATCGTTCTTTTTTTGTGCGGGAATTATCCCGTTTGGCCGACACTCAATTAAACGGGGTACGGCGAGAATTGGCGAATTTTGAAGATATTGAATTGGTTAAACAAGTGGAGGCCGACAAGACCTCGGTAGATGAATTGGGCACGGAACGTTCCAAGTATTATCGCCTTAATCCGGATTTTTATTTGTTGGAAGAATTAAAGGCCTTGTTACTAAAAGCGCGCGTTTTAGAAGAACAGCATTATGTTGATTTAATCAAGAATCGCGCGGGTGAAATTAAACTTTTTTTGTTGATGGGGCGTTTTACCGGCAATGTTGGCGCGTCTACGGATATGTTTATTGTCGGCAAAATTAAGCCGGTGGCTCTGGCTAAAATTATTCGCGATTTTGAAAAATTTTTGGGCCAACCGTTGCGTTACACTTTAATGGAAGCCAAAGAATACGCGGACCGACGGGAAATCGGCGATAAGTTTTTGTATAGTGTTTTTGAATCCCGCTACCGAGTGGTAGTGGACGAAGGAATGTTGCGATAGTAATATGTTTTTAGTAATTGATTCTTCCGCGCCCGACCAGGTAAATTTATCATTATGGTTGAATACCGTTTGGGTTCACGGTTACTTTTTGGCATCCGCGCCCCTGCTCGTAAGTATTGACAAGTTTTTAAAACAACAACAAAAGACCGTGGCGGATTTAAAAGGGGTAGTCGTTGTGGTTGGGCGCGGTCGATTTACGGCTACGCGTGTGGCTACTACCGTTGCCAATACTTTGGCTTACGTTTTAAATATCACTGTGATCGCGGTTACCGAAATTGATTGGGAAAAATTGCCGGAACAAATTAGGTCCGCGCCGACTAACCAATATGCGAGCGCGCTATATAGTGGTGAAGCGCATATCGGCCGGAAAAAGTAATTTATGCTTTCTAATTATCAGCGCTATCGGTTATACGAAATTTTACCAGGGGCTTCTATTTGGGCGACTTTGATTATTAGTGTTGTTTTGTCATTTGTCAAACCACTCTGGATGATTTACGCGGTGCTGGTATTTGACGTTTATTGGGTTTTGCGCGTGGCTTATTTTAGTTTGTATTTGATATTATCTTGGCGGCGATTTCGACGGGCACTCCAAATTGATTGGTTCGCGAAGCTCGGCGCTACTTTTCCTAATTGGGAAAAACGTCAGAATGTTATTTTTTTACCACTGTATAATGAAGATTGGCCGGTAGTTGACGAGACCTTAAAAGCGCTGTCTGCTTCCACTTATCCGGCGGGAAAATTGTTTGTGGTTATTTCCGGCGAGGCACGCCAACAAGCGCATTGGGATAAAATTCAGATTTTAATTAACAATAATTACGCGGGCCAGTTTGCCGATTTGATTTTTTATACTCACCCGGATGGTTTAATAAATGAAATACCGGGCAAAGGTTCTAATATCCATTTTGCCGAGAAAGAATTTAAGAAATACGCCGATAGTCGCGGTTGGCAATATGGCGATATAGTCGTTTCGGTTTTTGACATTGATACCGTGGTCCATCCGCAGTATTTCGCTCACCTCACTTTTCTATACTGCTCTCACCCCAATCCCGCCAAGAGCTCTTTTCAGCCGGTAACTTTATATAATAATAATTTGTGGGAGTCGCCTTCAATTCTGCGCGTGATGGCGTTTGGCACTACTTTTTGGATGCTTTTTTCCGTGGCGCGTTTGGATAATCTGGTCACTTTTTCTTCGCACAGCATGAGTTTTCAGGCGATTGTTGATTGTGGCGGACACGCGGCTGATATTGTGAGCGAGGACTCGCGCATATTTTATCAATGTTGGTTAAAAAATAATGGCAACTACGAAGTAACGCCGATGTATATTCCGGTTTCGATGGATACCGTGCGCGCCGATAATTGGTTCAAAAGTTTAAAAAATTTATATTTGCAACAACGGCGTTGGGCGTGGGGAGCGGAAAATATCCCGTATCTTTTGTACCAGTTTAAAAAGCACCAAGAAATTCCTTGGTTTAAAAAGTTTATAATTTTATTTCACGAATGGGAAGGTAAGTGGAGTTGGGCGGTCGTTACAATTTTGATTACGGTTTTGGGGCGATTACCACTCTGGCTCGCGAGTGATGATGTTAGACGGAGCGCTTTATTTTTTAATACCCCGTATGTTTTGGAAAGTTTGATGACCATTGCCATGCTTGGGTTATTGATTTCCGCCGCGATGGGGATGTTGTTATTACCGCCCCGTCCCGTTCATCACGGCCACCACAAATATTTGTTTATGTTGGCGCAATGGCTATTGGTGCCGGTTTCACTTATTTTGTTTTCCGCGTGGCCCTGTTTGGATGCTGTTACGCACCTAATGTTTGGCAAGTATTTGGGGTTCAATGTTTCCCAAAAGAGCCGGGCGTGATATGATATTGAGGTGATAATGTCAAATTTCCAATTTCCAATGTCAAATCAAGCCCAAAATCCAAAACCCAAATTACAAATTGACATTTGAGCTTTGATCTTGATTTGAAATTGGAAATTTGGATTTTGAAATTTTAAGTTTAATTATGAGATTACTCAAGATTTCAGTAATAATATTTATTCTGGCATTAAGCGCTACCGTATTTGCCGGCTATTTTTGGTTGAAAAATACTTCTCCGGAAAAAATTGTTTTAAACGTTGGTAAAACAATCGGTGTTTCTCTAACCAACGGAACTAATTTAGAAAAAGTGCTGGGATTTGATAAGTCCAAGACCTATTTGATTTTGTTTTTAAATAATACGGAATTACGGCCGGGCGGGGGATTTATCGGCGCTTACGCGGTGGTGCGGGCGAATAAAGGGGTGCCGGAAATTTTAAAAATTGAAGGGAGCGAGCGCCTGGACAATAGCGCGGCCACTTTTGTTGATAATCCACCGGAGCCGATTAGCCGGCGGTTAAAAGTTAAACATTGGTATTTCCGCGATAGTAATTGGTCACCGGATTTCGCTCTTTCAGCCGAGCGCGCGCTTCAAATTTATCAAACAGAAAATGGCATAGGCGCGGCGGATATTGACGCGGTGATTGGGTTTACCCCGACTGTTATTGAAGAATTATTGGAAATTATCGGTCCAATTACCGCCGAAGGGATGGAATTTAACGCGAAAAATTTTACGGAAAAATTAGAATACGAAGTTGAATATGGTTACAAAGATCGCGGTGAACAATTTAATGACCGTAAAAATTTATTAGAAGATGTCGGGCTGGCCATAATCGCCAAAGCGCGGGAAAATTTATTATGGCGTTTGCAAAAATATATCACACTTGGCAAAAAAATATTGGCCGAAAAACAAGTGGCGATTTACGCGGTTGATAAAACTAACCAAGAATTGCTCCGTCAAATTAATTGGACCGGTGAGATGCGTCAGCGGAGTGGTGATTATTTAATGTGGGTGGACGCGAACTTGGCCGCGCTTAAAACTGACGCTGCGATTACGCGTTCGCTGGAATATCGGATTATCTCAACTAGTACCGGATATTTGGCCAGCGCGTCAATGAAATATAATCATACGGGAAAATACGATTGGCGCACGAGCCGTTATTTGTCATACACACGCGTATTTGTTCCGATCGGAAGTAAATTAGTAAAAGTAACCGGTGCTATCACCAAAGACAGCCAAGGTGATTTATCAATTGGACAAGGAACAGAAAACGGTCGGCAGTGGTTTGGGGCATATATAAATATCGCGCCCGGCACAACTGATACGCTTACGTTTGAATATTTATTGCCGGAAACAGTAGTTAAGCAAATTGCGGATAAACAATATAATTTATTAGTCCAAAAACAAATTGGCACGAATGATGTGGGGTTGACGTTGGATTTATTTTTTGCTAAAAATACTAATTTAAATACTAATTTAAATAAGTATTTAAATACTGATAAAGAATTTAAGATTAATAATTAATGATTCGTGGTTCTATGTTTATCAAAAAAATCGGTATTGATCTGGGCACGACAAATGTGCTTGTGTACGTCCCCAAAAAAGGGATTATTATTAACGAACCATCGGTAGTCGCTGTTTCTAAAGCCGATGGTAAAATTTTGGCAGTTGGTTTGGAAGCGAAAGATATGATCGGGCGCACGCCGGATAGCATTATTGCCGAGCGTCCGCTGAAAGATGGCGTTATCGCCAATTATCACACTACCGAAGCGATGATGCGGTATTTTATTAATAAAGCATTAGGTGGTATGCGTTTGTTTCGGCCGGAAGTGATGGTGGCGGTGCCGGCTGGGATTACGTCTACCGAACGACGCGCGGTAATTGACGCGGCATTGGCCGCGGGCGCGCGGGCGGCTTACATTATTAAAGAACCGATTGTGGCAGCGATTGGCGCCGACATTCCGATTGGCGCGGCGTCTGGGCACATGATTATTGATATTGGTGGCGGAACGGCGGAGATTGCCGTTATTTCGCTTGGTGGGATTGTGGCGTCGGGTTCAGTGCGTATTGGCGGTAATAAATTTGATTCGGCCATTGCCGAATATGTGCGTCATAAATATAATTTGGCGATTGGCGAAAGTATGGCGGAAAGATTAAAAATTGCCGTTGGTTCGGCTATTTATATGGATAAGCCCTTAACTATGGAAGTAAAAGGGCGCGATATGATTACCGGCTTGCCACGCACGGTAACGGTTAATTCCGATGATACCACCGAAGCGCTACAACATGATTTGGAATTATTAGTGGAAGCGATTAAAGAGGTCTTACAGCGCACTCCGCCGGAATTATCGGCTGATGTAATTGAAAAAGGTATTATTTTGTCCGGCGGTTCGGCCTTGCTTCGGAATTTAGATGATTTAATCGCGCAAGCGACCGGTGTGTCCACTTATGTGGCCGAGGAGCCGTTGTTGTGCGTGGCGAAGGGGACGGGGATTGCTTTGGATAATTTGGATAATTATAAACGGAGTATTTTGGCGACGAAGTAAGTGTAAAATTTAAAAATCTCCGCCATAGGCGGACCCGCCTCTGGCGGGAAAATTACAATGCATTATGGTCATTGGGATAGAAGCCAGCCATGCTGTTAAACTGCCGCGCACCGGCGTAGAAGAAGCGTGCTGGCAAATGATTGAAAATCTCAAATCAACTCTACCGGCGGACACGCGGGTTATTTTGTATTCACATATTTTACCGACCGATCAGTTGAAAGATTTACCGCCGAACTGGAAGTGGAAAATTTTAAATTGGCCGTTGAAAAAATTATGGAGTCAATTACGATTATCTTATGAATTATTTAAAAATCCACCTGATATATTTTTCGCGCTCGGACAACTTTTGCCGTTTTTTTTACCAAAAAAAATTAAAGTAGTCACTTTTGTGCATGACAGCGCGTTTGAGGCCGAACCCGAAGTGTATAGTTTTTTAGGGAAAATTTATTTGAAATTAATGAATCGCCGCATCACGCGCCGAAGCGATAAAATTATCACTTCCACCGAATTTAATAAACAAGAATTACAAAAGTATTATGGAGTAGCGTCGGAAAAAACTATCGTCGTCCCGCTCGCGTATGATAAAAATGTTTTTTGTATAGGCTCGGTAGTAACACTGTCGGTAATTTCTAAACCATATTTTATTTTTCTTGGTCGTTTGGAAGAAAAAAAGAATACTCCACTTTTGGTGCGCGCGTTTAATCAAGTCCGGCACGATGGTGTTGATTGCCAATTATTGTTAATCGGCAAGCCCGGCCATGGATTTGAACAAGTTCAATTTGGAATTGAAAATAGTCCATACCAAAACGACATCATTCGCCCCGGCTATGTTGATACCAAAGATTTGCCCGGCATAATTCGCGGAGCGCGCGCGCTAATTTTACCATCGCGCTACGAAGGTTTTGGCATGCCAATTTTGGAAGGAATGGCTTGTGGCACGCCGGTAATCGCGAGTGATATTCTGGCTTTACGAGAGGTTGGGGGAGATGCTGTGGCCTATATTCGCCCTACAGTGCCTGATTTGGCGACGATAATGGCCACGGCGGTGAAAGATTCCATTTGGCGACAAAACCACATCCAGGCCGGTTTAGAACAGGTTAAAAATTTCAGTTGGGTCAAAACTTCCGCTAAAATTGGCCAAGTGATTGCCAATATTTGATATTTTTGTTATACTAACTGGTGTAAATAATGTCCAATTTCCAATTTCCAATGTCAAATCAATGTCAAAGCTCAAACGTTAAATTTGATATTTGGATTTTGGATTTGATTTGACATTGGTAATTTGGATTTTGACATTATCAAAATTATTGATAGCTATTTTGATAATAGCAGACATTACGTTATGTGCAATTTTATTGGTAATACCAAAATTCACCAGTATTTTTCTAAAATTGATGGTAATAGTCAACTTGGTCATGCTTATGGATTTGCCGGATTAAATCAGGTGGGCAAACTCACTTTGGCAAAAATTGCCGCCGCGAAATTGTTGGGCGTCACAATAGAAAAATTAGCGAGTAGTCCGGATTTTTATTTTGTGGAACGAGCTGTTGATGAAAAAACCGGTAAATTAAAACAAGACATTTCCGTTGAACAAGCGCGTGATGTCAAAGATATTTTGTTGCGCCGGCCGTGGTTAGGCGGATATCAAGTTGTAATAATTGACGAGATTGAACATTTGAATAAGGCCTCGGCCAATTCCTTGTTAAAATTTTTAGAAGAACCGGCCAGTAAGAGTATTATTTTTATTATTACCGAAGACGAAAGTAAATTATTGCCGACCGTGCGTTCGCGGTGCCAATGGTGGCGGTTTAATCCGGTGGCGGAAGCGGAAATTGCGACTGGATTGCGTGAGCGCGGTATTGACGCGAGTGTCGCGAGCGAAGTTGCGGTTTTGGCCTCGGGACGGCCGGGGCGCGCTTTGGATTTGGCGCAGAGTCCGGAAAAATTAGCGTTAATTAAAGCCGAAGTGGTTCGTTACGAGAATTTGCGAATTGCGCCGGTACACGAACGATTTAAAACCATAGAAAGTTTAGCCGGAGAAAAAAAGGGTGCTACGCGTGGTAAAGATGAGTTAGATGAAATTTTACAAATTTGGACAACGATAGAGCGAAAAAAAATGTTGCTCGCGATCGGGGCGTCTCAAAACCAATCTGTTAAAGTAATTGACGGTCTGACCAAATTACGCGAGTATTTAGGGAAGAATATTCATCCGCGTTTAGCGTTAGAAGAATTCTCATTAAATTTACCAATTAATTAAATATTAAATTCTAAACTCTAAATTCTAAACAAATCCAAAAATTAAAATTCAAATACTAAAATTTGAGCTTTGAAAAATTTGAACTTGTTTAGAGTTTAGAAATTAGAGTTTAGAATTTTTATAAAATAATTCTATGCGTAAAATATTCTATCTATTACCACTCGTAGTTTTAATTCTCACCGGCGCCGGTTGTCTTTCGTTTGGCAGTAGCACCGCCGGACCGATGGGCGTGTTTACGTCCGCTGATAAAGGTGAGACCTGGGCCGAGTCCAATGTCTATCCGACGGTGAAAGGCGTCCAAAGTGTCGCTGGCGCTAGAATATTCCGTTTACATACCGACCCGTCCGATCCCAACGCAATTTATATGGCCACGCGCGGGCAAGGATTGTTTTATTCTTATAATAACGGTGGCTCTTGGCAGACATTTTCCGCTTTGGCCGGTAAATTTATTTATGGTTTTACGGTCGCGCCTCAAGATAAATGCGTGATGTACGCGAGCGATGGCCAACATATTTATAAAACCGATGATTGTGGCCGGAAATGGAATTTGTCTTACACCGAAGAACGCCCGAGCGAACATGTTACCGCGCTCGCGGTTGATTATGGTAATATCAATATAGTTTACGGTACCTTGATTGGCGGTGATTTTATGTTAAGTGAAGATGGCGGTCGCAGTTGGAAGGTGACAGCTCGTTTTGGTTTTGAAACGCAATATATGGTGGCTGATCAATTTCGCCCCAAGCGCGTGTATGTGGCCACGCAACGCAATGGCCTGCAACGTTCTGATGACGGTGGGCGCACTTTTCAAGATTTAAGCGAAGGCCTTGATAATTTTAGTGATAGTTCTAACTTTTATCGTTTAGCGTTAAATCCAAAGACCCCGGGTGGTTTGTTTTGGATTTCTAAATATGGCATTTTAGAGTCCAATGACGCGGGCGTAACCTGGAGCGAGTTGAAATTGTTGACTCCGCCGGGCGGGGTGAATATTTACGCTTTCGCGATTAACCCCGGGAATTTAAATGAGATTTATTATACCGGCACGATTTTGGGGCAAAAAAATGAGCATGTTCGTTCCACGTTTTATAAAACCACGGACGGCGGTAAAAGTTGGGTGACCAAAAAGTTGCCCACTAATTCTATCCCCGTGTCGTTATTAATCAGCCCCAATAATGATAAACGGTTGTTCCTTGGGTTTACTAGCTTGTAATTTTTTGTCATTGCGAGGACCCGCCTCGGGCGGGGACGCGGCAATCTCTTCAATTATTAAAAAATAAAATAAACACAATATGAACATCAACGATTTTAAAGAAGATTTTGGTAAGGCCATCGAGTTTTTCAAAACCGATATTGCCGGTCTGCGCACCGGTCGCGCCACGAGTGCGATGGTAGAAAATGTTACCGTGGAGGCCTACGGGATTAGACAGCCACTTAAAGCCGTGGCGTCTATTTCTATTATGGATCCAAAGACATTGATGTTAGACCCGTGGGACAAAACTATTTTAGCAGCGGTGGAAAAAGGAATTCGCGATGCCAATATCGGAATTAATCCGGTTAATGACGGACGGGGAATTCGCCTGTCTTTGCCGGAATTAACCGTGGAACGTCGCCAAGAATTAATTAAAATTTTACGCGAGCGCACTGAAGGTGTCCGAATCGCCATTCGTAAAATTCGCGAAGATATCAAAGACATGATTTTGGCCGAGCAGGAAGATAATAATATTGCCGAAGATGAAAAATTCCGTTTGATGGACGAGCTGGAAAAAGCGGTGAAGGATTATAATGAAGAGATTAAAGAGATTGCAAATAAAAAGGAGGAGGAAATTAGTACGGTGTAGTTGGTTCATAGCCAATAGTTCACAGCCAATAGATGAGTGAGCGAATTGGGGAATTTTATAAATTTATGCCAGAAAAAAATGATCTAATGGAAAAAGTAATTTCACTTTGCAAACGTCGTGGTTTTATTTTCCCCGGTTCGGAAATTTATGGCGGGTTGGCCAATAGTTGGGATTATGGTCCACTCGGCCACCAGTTGAAACAAAATATCAAAACTTTGTGGTGGAAATTTTTTGTGACCAGTCGCGAGGATATGGTACCAATGGATACGGCTATTATTATGAATCCGCGCGTGTGGGAGGCATCCGGGCATTTACAAAATTTTTCGGACGCGCTCGTGGAATGCAAAGTTTGCCACAAACGTTTTCGTGCCGATCATTTACTCGAAGCCAAAGGTATTGTTCCGCGTTACGCTAAAGAAGAATTGCAGGATTTGGATCAAATTAATTGTCCGGAATGTGCTGGGGATTTAACCGCGCCGAAGAATTTTAATTTGATGTTTAAGACTGCGTTTGGCATAAATGACGCGACTGCCTTGGATGTTTATTTGCGCCCGGAAACTGCTGGCGGCATGTTTGTAAATTTTAAAAATATCTTAAATGTAACGCGCAAGCGTTTGCCGTTTGGAATCGCCCAAGTTGGTAAATGTTTTCGTAACGAAATTACGCCCGGGAATTTTATTTTTCGCACGCGTGAATTTGAAATCGGCGAGTTTGAATATTTTATTAAGCCCGGGGAATGGGAAAAGGTTTTTGAAATGTGGCTCGGCGAAATCAAACGCTGGTGGCAAGACGCGATGAAAATAAATATGGATAATTTGGTGTGGCATGAAATTCCGGAGACAGAGCGCGCGCATTATAGCAAGCGCACGGTGGATATTGAATACAAATATCCGTTTGGCGTGAAAGAATTGCACGGCATTGCCTACCGCACGGATTTTGATTTGAGTCGTCACGAAAAAGTGAGTGGTCAAGATTTACATTATACTGATCCGGAAACTAACGAGAAATTTCTGCCACACGTGATTGAGCCGACATTTGGTATTGATCGGATGTTACTGGTGGCGCTTTTGGAAGCGTATCATGAAGAAGAAGTTGATAATGAAGTTCGTGTTGTTATGAAATTTCCGAAATATTTGGCACCGATTCAAGTTGCGGTTTTGCCCTTGTCTAAAAAAGACGAATTATCCGGTCCAGCCAAAGAGTTGGCCGCCGATTTGCGTAAGAATTTTGTCGTGGATTATGATGAAACCCAATCAATCGGCAAACGCTATCGCCGTCAAGACGAAGTGGGAACGCCGTATTGCGTTACGATGGATTTTGATTCTTTGGAAGATAAAAAAGTGACAGTGCGGGATCGTGATACGATGGTGCAAGAGAGAGTTGAAATTGTAGAATTAACAAATTATTTAAAAGAAAAATTTAATTTTTAATATTTATAAATATGCCAGAAGATTTTGTCGCGGAGATGGAAAAAGCGCGTCACGCTGAAGCGCTTAGTGAATATCAGCAGGTAGTTGCTAGAATAGAATCGGTTTATAAGCGTCCAGTATTACGCATTGGTTTGAATGGTGATTTTACGTTTGCTCCGACTGAAATCGTGGCAGAGATGGACGAGGATGCTGAACTAGTTGAAGCGGATAGGGCGCCTTTTGTAGCGGATTTGGCAGCGTTAGTCGCCAAGCATCAATGGATTCCACCAGAATATGAACATGCGTCAGTATCTGGTACGTTGTCTGATAAAATTTAATTTATTATGCACGAAATAAAAAAACTAAAAAACGGTTTACAATACATTTACATTCCAAACTCCGGTACGAGCGCCGTGACCGTTTTGCTTTTGTTCCCAATTGGGTCGCGCTATGAAACCCCTAAGACCTCCGGCATTTCGCATTTTTTGGAGCACATGCTTTTTAAAGGCACCAAAAAGCGTAAAGATTATTTAGCGGTGTCGCGCGAATTAGATGCGGCCGGTGCCGAATACAACGCCTTCACTTCCAAAGATTATACCGGTTATTATGTAAAAATTGGCGCCGAACTCGCGGACGAGGCGTTTGATATGATTTCGGATATTGCGTTTAATTCCACGATGCCGGCGAAAGAAATTGAGAAAGAAAAAGGGGTGATTGTGGAAGAATTGCGGATGTATGAAGATAATCCAATGATGGCGGTGGATTTGCTTTTTGACCGCACGATGTTTGCCAATCATCCGCTCGGTTGGGATATTGGTGGTTCACCCGAAACTGTCCGCAATATGACACGGGAGGAATTATTAAATTATTATCACGATCATTATCATCCGCAGAACGCGGTTTTGGTGGTATCGGGAAATTTAAGTAAAAAGGATTTTGCCAAACATTTGAAAAAATTTGCGAGTGGCAATAAAAAGAATCTGGCGGAGACCCAATACTTAACATATAAACACAAAAGTAATCAGGCACTGGCCGACCGAGTAGCGGTGAAAGAACGAAAAATTGACCAGGCGCAAATTATTTTGGGTTTTCCGGGTTTGGCGCATGATGACAAACGTGCTTACGTAGCCGCGGTATTGCTAACAATTTTAGGCGGTGGCATGAGTTCGCGGTTGTTTGTGGAAGTGCGTGAAAAGCGTGGGCTATGTTATATGGTGCGGGCCGGCTCATCGTCTTATCGCGACACGGGTGTGGTATCTGTCCAAGCCGGCTTGGATCCGGCCAGAATGGGTGAGGCAATTAAAACCATTAAAACTGAATTAAAAAAGATTTCTACCAAACCGGTCAGCAAAAAAGAATTGGCTGATGCCAAAACCAATTTAATCGGACGGATGGAATTGGCTATGGAAGATTCGTCCACGGTGGCGGAAAAAGCCGCCAAGCAATTTATTTTTGTTAATCACGCCGACACGCCGGCTGAAACCACCGCCAAAATTAAAAAAGTAACCGCGAGCGAAGTTAGAGCCGTGGCCAAGGTGTTATTTATTGAAAAAGAAATGCGTTTGGCGGTGATTGGCCCGATTACGAAAGAAAAAGTTTTAAAATTATTGTAAAATTTTATGTCCACCCATAATAACCAATTTTACTTTTTCGCTAACTGGAAAATGTATTTGGATTTTAACGAAGCCAATATTTTAGCGCACGCGATTGCTAGTGAACACAAGCAGTTTTCGGCTAATGTTAAAATGGCAATTTTTCCAAACGCGCTGTCACTTTACACTGCCGGTCAGACGCTAAAAGACGTAGGCATTGCCGTGGGCGGACAAAATGTTTTTTGGGAAGATAAAGGGGGATACACCGGTGAAATTTCCGCGACCATGTATCAAGCGGCCGGATGTGATTACGCGCTCGTGGGGCATTCGGAGCGTCGCCATCAATTCCACGAAACCAATCACGAAGTGCGACAAAAAATGCAAGCGGTTTTGGAGTCGGGTTTGACTCCGGTATTGTGCGTGGGGGAGACGCTTAAAGAAAGAGAAGATGGCAAGACCGAAGAAGTTGTCGAAATTCAATTGCGTAGTGCCTTGCAAGATATTGTTTGGCCGACTGATCGAGAATTAATAATTGCGTATGAGCCGGTGTGGGCGATTAGTAAAGGTGCTGGGGCAAATGAAGCTGGAAAACATTGCGATGACGTTGAGGCCGAAAGAGTGCATAAAATGATAAGAGAATTTTCTGCGGGTTTAATAAAATTAGACCCAGTAGTTTTGTTTGGTGGTAGTGTTCGACCACCCACTACTGATTATTATTTGCGGCAGCTAAATGTAAATGGAATTTTGGTAGGTGCGGCCTCAACCCAATTGGAAAGTTTTATGGGTATTTTATCCAATATTAAATAGTATGCTAGATTGGATTTTTGGGATTATTATTATTTTGTGCCTCGGTGGAGCCATTTTTATTATTAGTCGGAAATTGCCGGAATTGTCCGCGTTAGATGTTCACACTTTGCCGGAAGAAAAATCCGGTAAAAAGAAAAAAGAAATTATTGGTAAACGGATTGACGCGCGTCGGCAAAAAATTAAAGAAAATTCTAAAAAATATTTAACGCCGTTTCGGCGCCAGTGGGGACAATGGCAGTTAAAATTTCGGATTTATGTCGGGAAGATTGAGCGGTTGATGTTGCACGAGCAGGCGGCCGGCAAAAAAACGGAAATAAAAATTATGGATTTGGAGACAGAGGCGCGCCTGAAAAAATTGGTGGATGAAGGCGGGCAATATTTAACGCAAAATAATTTAGAGCGAGCCGAAGAAAAATTTATTGCCGCCATTAAATTGGACACTCATGCCGCGAGTGCTTACCGCGGTTTGGCCGACACCTACTTTGCCAAAAAATCTTTGGAAGAGGCGCGCGCCACTTATCAATTTGTTTTGCAATTAGACAAGGAGGACGATAGTGTCATGGTAAAATTGGCGGAAATTGCCGAAAGTCAGGGTGATTTGGAAGAAGCGATAGAGTATTATCAGCAGGCCGTGGTGATTAATGATTCGCTTTCTCCCCGTTTTGTGCATTTGGCGGAATTGTTGTTGCGCGTGGGCCAACCGCTCGTGGCTCGCGAGGCGATTGAGGCGGCGGTGGAATTAGAACCCCAAAACCCCAAATATCTTGACTTACTGACAGAAACTGCTATACTATGTCAAGATAAAACTTTGGCCCTTAAGGTTTATAGCACTTTGTGCTTGGTAAATCCGGAAAACAAAAAATTACCGGATTTAAAACAGCGAATAGATTTATTATAACGCTTGCCTGGCGTAGCCGTCAGGCGAAGACAGGCCGATGTAGCTCAGTTGGTAGAGCACCTCCATGGTAAGGAGGTGGTCAGCGGTTCAAATCCGCTCATCGGCTCGGAGTATTGCCGTCTTAGCTCAGTTGGTAGAGCAACGGTTTTGTAAACCGTAGGTCCAGGGTTCAAATCCCTGAGACGGCTCCAGTCGGCATTAGTTCTTTAATGGGCAGGTACCGAAGCGGTCAAACGGGGTAGACTGTAAATCTACTGGCTCTGCCTTCCAAGGTTCGAATCCTTGCCTGCCCACATGGTAAATTAAAAATTAATTTAATATTCTATGTCCCAAGACAATTTGGCAAAATTGCAGTGTTCAACCTGCAAAACCGTCACGCATTTTACCACGCGCAACAAACACATCAAAGAGCGCTTGGCTCTTTCCAAATTTTGCAAAAAGTGCAAAAAGCATACCGATCACAAAGAAACCAAATAATAATTTAAAATTATATGTGGTTTTTCAATTCATTCGTCAAAAGTTTGTATGATTTGAATTGGTTGCGAGGCACTCGCAAAGATCTAGGCAAGGCTTTTAGCTATTTTTGCTTATTTCTTTTTTTATATGTCGGTTTAACCATGGTGCCGGTATTCGTGAATATGATGAAAGGCGATACGGTCGCCGCGCTTAAAACTGGTTTGGCGCAGAAAGTTCCTGATTTCACCGCAACTGTAAAAGATGGCGAATTGTCAGTTGTTGGTGTGGATCAGCCATATATTTTTAGAGATGGGGAATTTATCTTAGTGGTGGATACTATAACTACTTCCACCTTAACTCTTGGTACTTATCTTGACGATAAAATTAATGCGGGACTACTTATCACTAGAAGTAAAGGTGAAATGTACGATGGCGACAAAGGACAGTCTCGTTCGCAGGTGTGGAAAGATGTTGGGAATGTCAGTGTTAATCGGGCGCAATTAATAAATTTAGCAAATAAATTTTTATCCAAGCCGATGATGTTTGTGTATTTTCTGTTTATTTTGGTGTTCGTGTATATGTTTCTAGGCGTTGGTAAATTACTTTCCGTTTTAATTGTTTCTGCAATAATATTAGCAATAACAAAAATTGCTAAAAAGCAATGGTTATTTAAAGAAATTTTTACAGTGGGATTATTCGCTGTGACGCTTACAACGATCATTATTGAGGCGATGGAAGGGCTTGGTATCGGATTTATTTTTTCAGGGATAATTATTTTCTTAATCTGGCTTGGAGTGATAGTGTTGTTAGATAAGCCGGCGCCAGTTGAAGAAATTAAATCATAACAACAAACAAATCCCGACTAAGTCGGGATTTTAATAGGGGGTTCGTATAATGGTAGTACGTTGCTCTCCAAAAGCAAACGCGCGGGTTCGATTCCTGCACCCCCTGCGATTTAGCCAAATTTATTTGGCTAAATTTATTTAGGAATCGAACGGGAAAGGGAGAAAACGGGAGTTTTCTCTTTGCTGAGGAAAGTACACGAAAACCCGAAGGTTTTCGTGAGAGCCCCAAAGGGGCGAGTGAGCATTCTTGCACCCCCTGCAAAAAATGGGTATTTTCTATTTATCATCTATAAAAATTTATGTCGATAGAAATACCCGCTCAACCTCAAAAAAGATATCTGGAAATTGACTTTCTGCGTGGCAGCGCTGTTTTTTTGATGCTTGTCGCTCACATTAATTTTGTTTTTACAAAAAATTACAATTTTATTCTCGATACCCTAACTTGGTTCGGGGCGACAATTTGCTTTAGCGTTTTTATATTTTGCTTTGCTTTTTCTTACGGTTTAAAATTATCCGATAATAAAAAGTTAAATTTAAAAAAAGAAACCAAAAGATTTTTCAGGTTACTTTTTGTTTATTACGGGTCGGCTTTCTGCGCGCAATATTTTATTTTTAGTAATATATCAATAGAAAAATTATATCTTATTTTAACTTTCCAATACTTGCCTGTTTTTACCGAGTTTATAATCCCATTTTTTCTTTATGTTATATTAATTTTAATTTTTTTTCCAGTATTTAAAAAATTATTAAAATATCCGATACTATTTATTTCAATTTCTCTCGCTATTTATTTTTTTGGTCAATGGCTTTATCCGCTTGATGGGGGCGGTAATTTTTTAAATGTAATTAAAACTTTACTCGTCGGCAACGGCGATGTTCACGCTTTCGGCGTTCTATCTTATCTCCCCATTTTTGTGCTTGGTTTAATTGTGGGCGAGTCGCAATCCGATAAAAAAGGGGAATTGGCGGTCGTCGTTATTTTTGTCACTGCCGTAATTTTATTTGCCTTCTTGAAAATTTTAGGATTTTCTGTTTGGCACAGATTCCCACCGTCCGTCTTATTTTTACTCTATGGAGTTATTTATAGTTTTGGAGTACTATTGTTATATCGGTATCTCAAAAAAATTATTCCTTTAGACAAGTTCTTCATATTTTTAAGTAAAAAAACCTTATTTATTTTCTTTATAAGCATTTTGATAATTCTAGGATCGTCTAATCTTTTAAATAAGGCAAAATTTGAATCAACGACAGTTTGGTTAATACATTTTTTGATCATAGCCGGTATATCTTTGTTAAGTTATTCTTATGGCAAATTGGTTGAGATTTTGGAAAAAAGATAAGCCAAAACCCCACTTTTTTATTTTTATTGTATTGGGCTCGCTTTTGTTATTTAGTATTTTTGTGATATTTTTTTTCAGTGTTAAACCTGAAAATGGTGGTATTTTTTTGACGGGGCTGGATGGGGTTAATAAAATTTTTGGTAATGAAGAGTGGTATTGCGATGCGTTTGGATATGAAGCCGGCGGACTCATAAAACTCGCGGAGCCGGGTAGAAAATGGATTTTGATTGGTAACGAATTTCCCGAAGAAAACAAAATGATAAATTTAAAAGTACAACTTGCCCAAAGAGCTAGAAAATATTTTGAGCAACCAAACTCGGTAAAAATATTTTATGAATTAACAAATGCTAGCAGTGAACAGGTAACGAGTAGTATCCTTGGCGCTTACTTTTCCACTAGCTCTTTAAAAAATTCCGACGAACTTCTTTTTGAGGAAAAAATAAATCTGAGTGGACTCGCGGTTGGTAAATATAAAATTAAGGTAAAAGTTGAGTTTGACTGTGGTGAGGCGACGACATTACCCCAAGATATTTTTGTGTCCCACCCCCTGTATGTTGTTTGGAGTTTTGATTGGGAGGGTTATAATGTAAAAGACAAATATTTACAGAGTATCGACGAGCTTGCTTCCAAGCATGATAATTTTCCCCTTACCCATTTAATAAATCCTAGGTTATTTATTACGAAAACTATTCCTCAAGCCAATAGAGATCGCGTCCGAGATTGGTTGGTGGAGAAAAAAAATAAGCGCGGGGATAGTCTGGGGTTGCACCTGCATCTGTTTTATGAAAATTTTGAAGCCGCTGGTTTAGATATTCCCGAAAAAGACAGCGCTGAACTTGAAAAAATCTTTTTTACTACCAATGGGTCTATGGTTACGAGTACTGCCAGCACTACCGTTGCGTTTGATAAAAGTAAATTAAAAAAGAAACAAATTTATGACTTAACCTACTGGGGCTATGGTCGTGATGATGGTTATGATATACCGATAACTAACCTTAGTGATGCTGAATTTGATAAAATACTAAAATGGTCCAAAGCCACCTTTGGCGTTCTTGGTTTTGGTACGCCCGTCACCTATCGTTCCGGGGGTTGGTTTGCCAATCTTGCCACCCTGCAGGTTTTAGAAGAAAATGGTTTCGTAGTAGATTCTTCCGGTCGAACAAAATATAATTTTGGCGATAGTAAACTCCCCGGATTTTGGGATTTAGCAACTACTTCGCAACCTTATCAACCAAATATCCATAACCAAAACTCGGCTTTGAAGCCAACTATGAAAATATGGGAATTCCCCAACAACGGAGCGGATTCGTGGTGGTATAGCGCCAAAGAAATGATTGAGCGCTTTAATTTAAATTGGGGGGCAGTGGGGGGTCCGCTTGAAAAAAGCACGGTGGTAGTTTTTTTAAGTCATCCGGATTGGTTTGAAGTAGACATACCAAAAGTTGACGAGCTTTTCAATTACACCGATACGTATTTAAATTCCAAAGACGGGGGACCGGTAATATATCAAAATTTAGAAAATTTACATAAAATTTGGGAAGCTAATTAAAAAATATGAGTTTTTTGATAAATTTTGGCATCGAAAATTTCCGAACGCGCCTGGCGGTTATTTTTATTTTTGTTTTTATTCTGGTTGTTTTTAATTTAGGTATTTTTATTTTAAAACAATTTAAAACAGAATTTAACCGGCGGATTTTGTTCTATTTAAATATTATCCTGTTATTTTTTATTGGCCTTTTTCTTTCCACGGCTTTGTTTCTAAAGCCTTTTGCTCAATTAGAAACCTTGTCCGCAGGGGGGTATTTAGCAGAAGCGCATCAGCCAATTGAAATATCTTTTACTGTTCCCGTTCGACCGGAAAACTTATCTCTTTATATTTCCCCGGAAGTAGACGGTGAATGGGTTTTTAGAGATGTCTTACCATTTTTTTCTAACGGTTATAAGGATCGGGCAACTTTTATCCCCAAAGAATCTTTTTATCCGGAAAGTAAAATTGTGGTTTATATTGTTGGTTTAAAAAGATTGTTTCCGGTAGGAGAAAAACACGAACAATCCCTTGAGTTTTTTGCTCCCCGTCTGCCAAATATAACAGAAACCTATCCCAAAGATAACCAAGATAATGTCAGTGTCAACGATAATTTTACCGCAACCTTTGACGCGCCTAGCGGAGAATTTATAAAATGGTTTTACGAGATAACGCCACCGATTGGTTTTGTCGTAAATGAATCAAATAAAAATAAAAATGAGATAGTTTTTAACAAACCACTTCGGCAGGATAGTGAATATAGTGTGGCGATTTTCCGTACTGGACGATCTTATAATGTCACTGATTTTTCTGACGTTGAGTTAGGGGATTCGCAATTGATTAAAACAGTTGTATTTAATACTGTGCGGTCTCCAAAAATTAAATCATACGATCCTTATGGAGCGGGTGCTAGGGTAGATCTCCCGATAAAAATAGTTTTTGAAGAGCCCATGAATCAGGCGAGCGTGGCCGAAAAATTCTCCCTAAGCCCAACCACTACCGGTAAGATAAGCTGGGAAGATGAAAAAACATTTGTTTTTTTACCGGATCAAATTTTGGAAAAAGGAGCTGATTATAGGATTAATTTTTTGAGTGGGATAGAAGATGGCTCTGGTGGAAAAACCAGACAGGATATAGTGCTAAATTTTAGCACGGCGGGAAAAGTAAAGATTTTGTCCACCTACCCCAAAAGTGGAGCAACTGGCTTAAGCCCGGATTTAGCCGGCGTGGTTATTAATTTTGACCAAGAAGTGGATCATGTCTCCGCGGAAAATTATTTTTCTATTTTTCCAAATGTACGCGGGTCTTTTTCTTGGAATGGCGATAAACTGACATTCTCTTTCAAAACTCCTTTGGCTTACGCCACAAAATATACGGTAAGTTTTAAAAAAGGCATCAAAGCTGTTTACGGACTAGAATTGGATCAAGATTACGCTTATTCATTTACGACAAAAAATAAAAGTTTTTCTTTGAATGTTCCGCTGTATTATCAAAGTGAAACTTTTACCTGTAATATCGCCACTGCCAGAATGGCACTTGCTTACCGCGGTGATAATCTTTCCGAAAGTTTTATTAAAGCTGAAGTTGGCGAAGGAGAAGATCCGAATGTAAGTTGGGTGGCCGGTTATGGCGCTCACTGGAAGCCGATTTATAATTTTATTAGCAGATATAGAAAAGCATCTATTAAAACCGGTTGGAACATCGCCGAATTGGTAAAAGAAGTTAATGCTGGCAATCCGGTAATCATTTGGTGGCATAATCAATATAGCACGACCGGTTCGTTTACCTTAGATTCCGGAGCCACCGGTTATCGGGGGATGCATTCAGTGGTAGTAAAAGGATATGTCGGGAGCGTAGAAAACCCTATTTCTATTATTGTCAACGATTCTTGGCGGGGACCAAAAACATACAGCATCTCCAGTTTTAAAAGTATTTGGGCGTATCTTAATTATACCGCTATTGTAGTTTATTAAAATAATTTTATATAACAAAAATCGTATTAGCGGTCATCCACAACCGCTCTCTTGACAAAACACCCAAAATGTGCTATACTGGTGTATTCTAATTAATCCTGACCTCGAAAAGGTCAGCGACTCGACTCTTTTGTGTCATTATGTGACCCAGCGGAAATTCGGGTCACAACAAAATATATGACACAAAAAAACACTACTGTGTCTAGTTTTAACACACTAGGCATCTCGGCGCCAATTCTAGCGATTTTAAATCAACTGGAATTCGCCACCCCGACCCCAATTCAACACCAGTGCATTCCGGCGGCGTTTGATGGGAAGGATATCGTGGGTATTGCCCAGACCGGTACGGGCAAGACCTTGGCTTTTGGTATTCCAATGATTCAATTGTTGGAGCAAAACCGTGGGCAAGGTTTGATTTTACTTCCGACCCGAGAATTAGCTTTGCAAGTTGATGAAGTTTTGCGTTCAATTGGTGGCAAGCTTGGATTGCGCACCGCTGTTTTAATCGGAGGCGCGTCTTCGTATCAACAAATTCAAGCGATTCGTCGCAACCCACATATTTTCATTTCCACCCCCGGCCGTTTAATTGATCATTTGCAACAAAAAAATCTTTCCCTCGCGCGCATTAAAATGATTGTTTTAGATGAGGCCGACCGCATGTTTGACATCGGGTTTGCTCCCCAAATTAAACAGATTTTAAATTACGCGCCGGCTGATCGCCAAACATTAATGTTTTCCGCGACCATGCCGAAAGAAATCGCCGAAATGGCCAATCGCTATATGCGCACGCCATGGAGAATTGAAGTCGCGCCGGCTGGCACAACGGTCGCGCAAATTGAACAAGAAATTTTTATCGTCAGCAAAGAATTACGTCCGCAGCTTTTGGATAAATTATTGGCTGACACAAAAGGCACGGTCTTGGTTTTTTCACGCACCAAACGGGGTGCTAAAAAAATTACCGGGTTGATTCGGGACATGGGACACGCTGCCACCGAGATTCATTCGGACCGGTCTTTGGCGCAACGTCAAGCCGCGATGGTTGGATTTAAAACCGGAAAATTTCGTGTGCTCGTGGCGACTGATATTGCTGCGCGCGGAATTGATGTGGACAATATTGAACTGGTCGTCAACTATGATTTACCGGATAATCCGGAAGATTATGTGCATCGTGTTGGTCGTACCGGGCGCGCCGGTTTAACCGGTAAAGCGGTTTCATTTGTTGGCCCGGAACAAAGACGCGACATTCAAACAATTGAACACTTGATTAAAAAATATTTACCAGTGGCGCCGTTGCCAGTGTTGCCACCGCGCCGTCCGATGGGCATTCGTCCGAAAGAAAATGATTTCGGCGGACATTATCGCGGTGGCCGTCCGCAATTTGGTGGCAGACCTTCATTTGGTGGCGGTCGTCGCCCTGCGCCATATACGCGTAAGAAATGGTAAAAATTTAATAAATTTAAAGCAATCTGTCGTTAGGCGGGTTGTTTTTTTGTAGAATAAAATAGTGTTGTAATTTGACGGTTGGTTGTAAAAATCGTATAATATAGAGACGTAAAATATGGATTTAGAATCATTTAAAGGAAAATATTATTTGTTTAATCCTGAACAATTCGGGAATATTTTTGTGTTTGTGGATTTTGGTAATGTTCGTCCGTGGGCTAAAGATTTTTGGCCAAAAGAAAATAAGTTTAGATTTTGTAAAGAAATAGATATAGCCAAATTGGCCGATGTTTGCAATTGGATTAACCCCAAGAAAAAATTTTTTTATTATGGACATTTTAAATCGCGATTAGATTTGTTTAAAAATCATCCGGAAAATATCAAAAGTCGTAATTCAATTTTTCGTTTAGATAAAGCGAGAGGGTGTGGTTTTTTGGTTAAAACAAAAGAAATAAAAATGGTTCCACACCACGATGAAGATGGTTTATTCGTAGGTAAAGCTCCCAAGTGTAATTTTGATGTTGAGATTACTATGGATTTGCTTACCAAAATTCATAAATATGACACCGTAGTATTGTTTTCCGGGGACAGTGATTTTAGTGGCCTATTGAGTTATTTAAAAAATAGAAATAAAAAAATAGTAGTAGTGTGTACTCGCGCTCGTATGAGCAAAGAATTGCAGGAAGTGGCCGACAAATTTATTCCGGCGGAGTCATTAAAAGAATTTTTAGTATATATAAAAAACACTCCGCCCGATTAGGGGCGGAGGAATGGAATACGATCCTGGTATCGTTCAGGCGACGGTGCTTTTCAACACAAATACACTATACCACACAAAAGTCATTTTTGTCAATGTTTATCCACAGGTGGTAAAATTTCAAAAAAACAGATGAATTATATTAAAATTATGAAAAATGATTTGGTAAATGAATACATAAAATCAATCACCGAAAAATATCAGTCCGGCCAAGCCAAAGAACATGCCTATCGTCCGGCATTACAAAAATTGTTTACCGACATTACCGGTCTGAATGTCATCAACGATCCCAAACGAAGCGAATACGGCGCGCCGGATTTTTTGTTTATGAAAGGAAAAGTCGCCGCCGCTTACGCCGAAGCCAAAGATATTGGCGTATCGCTTGACGAAACCGAAAAAGGCGAACAACTTGCTCGCTATTTTGGCTATTCCAATTTAATTTTAACCGACTGTTTAGAGTTTAGATTTTTTCGTAATGGGCAAAAATATGAGGCGGTAAAAATTGCCGAAATTAAAAATGGCGAAATAGTCGCTGACGAAAACAATTTCGCGCATTTGGAAGATACCATAAAAGAATTTATCAATGAAGCCAAAGAGCCGATAAAATCCGGTGCGGTGCTCGCTAAAGTGATGGCTGGCAAAGCGCGTCGTATTCGCGATAATATCAAGAAATTTTTACATGACGGGGACACGCAAACCAATGAGAGTTTGTTGTCGGTGTATAATGTGATAAAAAAATTGTTGCTGGCCGATTTGGATTATGACAAATTTGCCGATATGTACGCGCAAACAGTCGTGTATGGATTATTCGCGGCGCGTTATCATGATGAAACGCCCGACACTTTTTCCCGCCAAGAAGCGCGCGATTTGGTGCCGGTTTCAAATCCATTTTTGAGGCACTTTTTTGACCATGTGGCCGGACCGTCTTTTGACAAGCGCATTGAGTTTATTGTCAACGAACTTTGTGAGGAATTTGTCCACGCCGATGTGCAGGCGATTGTTCATGATTATTACAAAGTGGAAAAAGACGATAGCCGTGATCCGATTATTCATTTTTATGAAGATTTTTTGCAAGAATATGATTCGGCGGAACGCAAAAAGATGGGCGTATTTTATACTCCCTTACCGGTAGTGCGTTTTATCGTGCGCGCGTTAGATGATGTTCTCAAAAAAGAGTTTGGTTTAAATGGTCTGGCGGATTCTGCTAAAATTGAAATTAATAGTGTGAGCCAAGGCAAAAAGTTTAAACAGAGCGTTCACAAAGTTCAAATTTTGGATCCGGCCACCGGCACCGGAACATTTTTGAATGAAGTTATTTCGCATATTAAAAAATCTTTTGACGGCCAAGAAGGCCGTTGGGCGAATTACGCGCGCGAAGAATTATTGCCGCGTTTGCACGGGTTTGAAATTATGATGGCGTCATACACGATTGCCCATCTTAAACTGACGACTACGCTTAAAGAAAGTGGCGTAGATATTAACAGGGGGCGACTCGGAGTATATCTTACCAATAGTTTGGAAAAAGCTGAAAGCTACGATGATACTTTATTCGCAGGTTTAGGTTTGGGGCAGGCGATTACCGATGAGTCCATCGCGGCGAATAAAGTAAAAAATGATTTGCCAATTATGGTGGTGTTAGGGAACCCGCCGTATAATGTTAGTTCGCAAAATAAAGGCGAGTGGATTGGCGAGCTGATAAAAGATTATAAAAAAGATTTAAATGAGAGAAATATTCAACCTCTGTCGGATGATTATATTAAATTTATTCGTTTTTCACAGTATCTGATAGATAAAAATGGCGAGGGAGTTATCGGGATGATAACCAACAATTCGTATATAGACGGCATTACCCACCGGCAAATGCGCAAGTCGCTGTTAGAATCGTTTGACAGTATTTATATCTTGGATTTACATGGTAATGCCAAGAAAAAAGAAGTCGCGCCGGATGGTAGCGCCGATCAAAATGTATTTAGTATTATGCAAGGCGTATCCATCGCAATTTTTGTGAAAAAATCCGCCAAGAAAAAAACGCTCGGTGTGGTTTATCACGCCGAAATGTTTGGTAAACAAAAAAATAAATATGAAGCGTTAGATAATTCTGATTTTGAGAAAATGAAGTGGAACAAGATTAAGTATGAAGCGCCGTATTATTTCTTTGTGCCCAAGGATTTTGGGGCGAGCGAAGAATATGAAAGCGGATTTAAGTTAGACGATTTCTTTAGTATAAAGGCAGCGGGAATTAAAACTCATCACGATGATATTGTGATTGCATTTTCTGAAGATAATCTTAAAAAACAGATTTTGAATTATTGTGATAGCTCTAATTTCATATTTGATGTTGAAAAAATTAAAAAAATTTGTTATAGGCCATTCGACGAGAGATTTTTGTATTATGACACAAAGATTGTCGTAAGACATAGAAAGGAGCAAATGAAACACTCTTTTTATTCTAATTTATCTCTTTTGGCTGGTAGGCAATCAAAATCAGATCAAATAAGTCATTTTTTTATTACCAATTTATTGTCTGAAATGAAAACAGCGGAAAGTACTACTGGATCTTATCATTTTCCACTTTATCTCTACGCTGACGACGGCACCAAAATCCCAAATCTTAAAAAAGAAATCGTCCAAGAAATAGAGAAAATTACCGGCCCGATAACGCCAGAAAATATTTTGGATTATATTTACGCGGTTTTACACAGTCCTAATTATCGCGAAAAATATAAGGAGTTTTTAAAAATAGATTTTCCGCGCGTGCCGTATCCAAAAGACAAAAATCAATTTTTTGCGTTAGCTAAGTTAGGCGAAGAATTACGCTATCTGCATCTGTTAGAAAGTCCAAAAGTAAATAGTTTTATTACCACTTATCCGGTGGTGGGGGACAATATGGTAGAAAAAATTATTTACGAAAACGAAAAAGTATTTATCAATAAAACCCAATACTTTGGCGGTGTGCCCAAATTGGCCTGGGATTTTTACATAGGTGGCTATCAGCCAGCTCAAAAATGGCTCAAAGACCGCAAAGGCCGAAAACTTACCAATGCTGATATAGAGCATTATCAAAAAATTATTGTGGTGTTGGTGGAAACGGGGCGGATCATGGGAGAGATTGATGGCGTGGGATTGATATTTTAAAGCGGAAGAGGTTGTATTTTTTGATCCACAAAAGACACTAAAAGAGTGGAATGAGGGACTGGGTATATAGTGGGTTAGGTGATTGCCAAAAAAACTTATCCACAGGCCGATTTTATTAGGGATTTCCCTTATTTTCAAAAGAGTGTATACTATTACTGTGTATATCACAAGGTTTCATAACCTTTTTTATTCTTAACATTAAGTCTATGGCAGGCATGACCAAGTCAGCCCTGTTGGCCGCTTTGGCGGAACAAACAGGTTTAGCGAAGAAGGATGTCGTCACCCTCACGGAGGCGATGACCGAATTGGCCTATAAAGAGGTCAAGAAATCAGGCGTATTCGTAGTCCCAGGTTTGGGCAAATTGGTAAAGGTGCACCGCAACGCGCGCGTCGGACGCAATCCAGCGACCGGAGCCACCATCCAGATCCCGGCCAAGACCGTGGTGAAATTCCGCGTGGCCAAAGCTGCCAAAGAAGCGGTATTGTAATTTTTCAGACAAAATAAAAATCTTCCGTAGACGTACGGAAGATTTTTTTTACGCAAAAATTTTGGTAAGTTTCCAAAGGAAGGCGAGCAGGGCGAGGCCGGAAAGTAATAACGCCCAGGGGGTTTTAAAAATAAAGGCCAAGATCGCTATCACGCGGTATTGGATTTGCGCGCCGGATGGCAATATTTTGGCGATACCTTCAGCCGGTGGATATTTTTCTGATAATTTACTAAGTGTCTGCCAGAAAATCGGTTCATTGTTTTGGCCGGATTCGATAATTTTTTTTGTTTCAGCGCGTTTTTCTTCTAACACGGCCGCCACTTGTCCGATGACGCCGGTGTTAATGGGGGAGGTGGCAAAGGAAATTTTGTCGGCAATTGTGGACGGCAGAAATGATTTTGTCGGTTCGCTTGTTTCTGTTTCGTTAGCGGTTTGTTTAGTATTTTGGAAAATGTCAGTAATTTTTTGCGTGATATTTTCTACCGCGGTTTCTGCTATTTTTGTTTCAATTATATTTTCAACTGATTTTTCTTCGTCAGTAACTAACGGATCAGTGCCATTTTTTATTTCTTCTATATCACTTACGCGGTCATTGTCATCGTCTGGATCGGTGGCGTTGCCAATTTTGTCGTCGTCCGTGTCATGGTCAATTTCCTGGGCGTTGGTTATTGACTGCGCCGAAGGTGGCAATTCGATTGGTTCCGGTGTTTTTCCCGGCAGAGATTTTTTAGCATCAACTATTTTTACTTTAATATTATGGTTTCCCGCTTCCACTTTCCAATCTGTCCATTTTTGGATTAATTGGCCACCGATTGACTCAAAATTTGTTTCCGAAATTATTTTATCATTATCTGAAAATTGAATTTTACCGATTAAATCAAAGCCGGAATTATTTTGAAAAGCCGTATAGATCCGGATATTATCATTGGCGAAAAATTGACTCTGTGAATACCAGATTCCATTGACAAAACCGGCGTTAACAGGCGTGGTTTCCGCATTAGCGGGGGAGACATGCACCCCTAAAAATATCACGCCGAGTATCAGAATGAAAATTTTTTTGTTAATAGTTTTTGTTTGCGGAAAAAACATAAGTAAAGCATGGATATTATACTAAAATTATCTGTTTGGGTCAATTTTTGCGCTATTGTTATTGGTGGGTTTAACTGTTAAAATACGAGGAATAAGGGGCGATATGAAATATTTTTGAGTTTATCATTGTAATATAATTATATGGCAGTATCCACGAAATTGAATGACGAGGAATTGGCAGTGGCAGTGCGCGCGCGCGATAAGGAATTATACGCGGAAATTATTTTGCGCTATGAAACGAAATTGGCGCATTATTTGCGTAAATATATTCGTAGTGGCGATGAGTTGGACGATGTTTTACAAGAGACCTTTATTAAGGCCTATCGCAACCTATTTGATTTTGACGAAAATAGAAGATTTTCACCTTGGATTTATCGCATCGCGCATAATGAGGCAATTAATCATCTAAAAAAATACCGCAAAGAAATAATTTCTATTGAGCCGGAAGAATTGGAGATTGTTGATAGTAAATTAAATTTAGCAGAAAAAGTGGATGGGGTTTTGGCAAAAGAAAAAATTGAGCGCGCGCTGTCGCAGTTAAAAAATAAATATCGCGATCCGCTAGTGTTGTATTTTTTTGAACAGAAATCTTACGAGGAAATTAGCGACATTTTACATTTACCGATTTCTACCGTGGGGGTGTTGATAATGCGCGGCAAAGAAATTTTGAAAAAGTATTTAATTTAAATTGTATGGTAGAAAAAAATGACGTCGCCAACAAAGTAATGGAAAAAATTAAAGGTGGTAGCGTTAAATTGCGTTCCAAGTATGTTTTTATTTTGGAAAAGTTAAGCGCCAACGGCGCGCTGGTGTTAGTAGTCGCGCTCGCGGCGCTATTTTTTTGTCTGGTGATTTTTTATTTAAAAACTTCGGATAATTTAGCATATTTGTCTTTTGGTAGACGCGGGTTTAATCCGTTTATGCAGTCATTTCCCTATTTACTGTGTGGGGCTTTCGTTGGTTTGATTGGCGCGGGTGTTTATATTTTCAAAAAAAGCGCGACGGGTTTTCAGTATCCGGTAAAATATGTGATTACCGCTTTGGTGGTTGTAGTGGTCGCGGTGGGCGCGCTATTGGCATATATTGATGTCGGTGAACGTTTTGAGCGGCGCGTGTTTGAAAAGCGTGATTTTGGCGGGCGGATGTTTCGGCCGTTTTTACGTTCGGGATTAGACGAGCGCGCGGGTGGAATCGCGGGGAGAGTCGTGCAAGTTCGCGAAGGCGGGGCGTTAATTCAAACACCGCGAGGAGAAGAAACTGTTGATTTAACAAAATTAGAAAATTCTTTGTCGGAAAATTTATCTGATGGAATGTTTATCGTGGCGGTGGGTGACAGACGGGGAAAATTATTTTTAGCGCGCGCGGCGAGAATAATCACCGCGGACGAAATGCCGATGATTGGACGCGGGGTCAATCGTCGTTTTGGGCCGATACCATCACCACGTTGCGGGAAAAGCAATCTTGGTTTTTAATAATTATTTGTATGCAAAAAATATTTGGTTGGATGTTACGACACAAATTGCGCGTTGGGTTAATAATTTTAGTAATTGGCGTGATTGGTTATTTTGGTTGGAATAAATTTTTTCCGCCGACTGTGACTATTCGCTATGTGGAAGGTGTGATTGAGCGCGGGGTGTTGTCCACGACCGTGAGCGGGAGCGGGCAGGTTTCGGCCACGAGTCAAGTAGATTTAAAACCAAAAGCGTCCGGCGATGTCATCGCGGTAAATGTTAAAGTCGGTCAAGAAGTTAAAGTCGGTACTTTACTTTTGTCGTTAAACGCGCGGGACGCGTTAAAAGCGGTGCGTGACGCGCAGGATAGTTTGGAAACGGCGCAATTGAGCTTGGCAAAATTAAAAGCGCCAACGGACGCGTTATCTTTATTACAGTCGGAAAATTCTTTAGCCCAGGCCAAAGAGTCACTTCTGTCTTATCAAAATAGTTTAATAAAATCCTATGAAGATGGTTTTAACACAGTAACGAACGCGTTTTTAGATCTGCCGACTTTGATTACCGGTTTAGATGGTTTGTTGTTGGATTATGATTTTGAAAATTATTCCAATGTCAACAATGCGGATTGGTATTTAAATGGTGGTATTAATTCTGATCGTGAAAATGAATACAAAATGCGAGCTTATCATGATGATGTTTTTACGTCTTATACCAAAGCGCGTACCGCCTATGAAGCCAGTTTTGCAAATTACAAGACCACTTCGCGCGCTTCCAGTACTTCTACGATTGAAGCGCTGATTTTAGAGACGTATGAAACGACCAAATTAATCGCTGACGCGGTAAAAAATTATAGTAATTTTATTGACGCGGTGAAAGATAGTATCCAAAATAACAGTAATTTTTCTGTCCCAGCGACTGTCGGTACCCACCAAACTACGCTTAGTGGTTATACCGGCAAAACCAATTCGCATTTAAGCAACTTATTATCAATTAAAAGTGCCATTGAAACCGCGAAGAATAATATTGTGAATACCACGCGCGGTATCGCGGAAAAAACTATTTCTTTCGCTGATTTACAAACCGGTCCGGACGCGTTGGATTTGCGCACGCAAGAAATTTCCGTGAAACAAAAACAAAACGCGCTGTTGGACGCGCAAATAAATTTATCGGATTATTCCGTACGGGCGCCGTTTAGTGGCGTGATCGCGGCCCTAACCGCCAAAAAGGGCGATTCAATTTCGTCCGGTTCTTCGGTGGGCACTTTAATTACCACCCAACAGCAGGCAATTATCGCGTTTAATGAAATTGATGTAGCAAAAGTTAAAGTCGGGCAAAAGGCCTCGCTTACTTTTGACGCGGTGGAGGCATTGACAATTACGGGTGAAGTGGCGGAGGTGGATACAATTGGCGCGGTTACCCAAGGAGTTGTGAGTTATAACGTAAAAATTGTTTTTGATGTGCAAGATGAGCGCGTTAAGCCGGGCATGACAGTAAGCGTTAATATAATTTTAGCCAGTAAGCCGGATGTTTTGCTTGTTTCCAGTGGCGCGGTAAAATTTGGTGGTGGTAAAAATTATGTGGAACAATTAGACGCAACGGGCGCGTCGGTAAAAAAAGAGGTGGTGATTGGCGAAAGCAATGATACTCAAACTGAAATTGTGAGTGGGTTAAATGAAGGTGACAAAATTATTACACAAACAATTAGTTTGGCGGTAACGACTGCGCCCACAGCGACCGGTGGCGGTGGATTTGGTGGTAGTAACGCGGCCGGGGCGGCGTTTCGTGTTTTGCGTTAATATGATTGAATTAGAAAAACTAACAAAAACTTATAATCTCGGCGGTAATCCACTCACAGTTTTACGTGATGTTAGTTTTAAAATTGACAAAGGGCAATTCGTGGCGATCATCGGGCCGTCGGGTTCGGGCAAATCAACCCTGATGCATATTTTGGGCGCGTTGGATCGGCCATCCACTGGCAAATATATTTTAGATGGTCAAGATATTTCTACTTTAAGTGATGATGAACTCGCGGATATTCGTTCCAAGAAAATTGGTTTTGTTTTTCAATCATTTAATTTGTTGTCGCGCGCGACGGTTTTGCGCAATGTTACTTTGCCGTTTATTTATGACAAACGGGTGACACGCGCCGAACGTTTGGAAAAAGCGGTGAAGGCATTAACTGATGTTGGTTTGGAAAAAGAGCGTTGGAATCACTTGTCCAATCAATTATCGGGCGGACAAATGCAACGGGTGGCAATCGCGCGGTCGCTCGTAAATAATCCGGGTATATTACTGGCCGATGAACCAACCGGAAATTTGGATTCAAAAATCGGTCAAGTGGTTTTGGAAACTTTTCAAAAATTAAATCGCGATCATGGCCATACGATTGTGTTAATTACGCACGACCCGAGTGTGGCCACGGCCGCGCGTAGAATTATTGAAATTAAAGATGGTCAAATTGTTTCGGACAAATTAAAGTAAGAGTATGTTATTTCAAGATTTGATGGAAGAAACATTTTTTTCCGTGACCGCGAATAAATCGCGATCGGCTTTGACAATTCTCGGGATTGTAATTGGTATTAGCTCGGTGATTGCGATGATTTCGGTGGGGCAGGGTGCGAGTCAAGATATCGCCAGTAGAATTTCCGCGTTGGGCACAAATTTATTAGTGGTGACGCCGGGCAATGCTCGTCAAAGTGGAGGAAATTTAGTGCGCAGTGGTAGTGGTTCGGCTACTAGTTTGACTTTGGAAGATGCCATTGCGGTCAAAAGCGTGTCCGGTGCTAAAATTGTCGCGCCCACTATTTCGGCGCGCAAACAAGTGACTGCGAAAGGTAAAAATACCAACACCAGTATCAACGGCATCGATGATCAATATTTTATTGTAAAAAATATTAATTTAGCGCAAGGAATTGGAATTACGAGTGGGCAGGTGACAGCACGTTCCAAAGTGGCGGTGCTCGGGCCGACGACGCGCGATGATTTGTTCGGTGTGGACGCGAGCGTGGTTGGATTAAAAATTCGCATTGGCAGTCAAGAATATTCAGTGGTGGGTGTTACCGAAGCCAAAGGCGGGACGGGTTTTGGGAGTTCGGATGATTTGATTTATATTCCGATTAGCACGGCGGCCCAATATTTAACCGGTTCACAATCAGTCAGCAATATTAACATTGAAGCTACGACCGCCGAGGAGATGACAATGGTGCAGGCGGAAGTGATGGCGCTTTTGATGGCACGGCATCGGATTTCCGATCCACTATTAGCGGATTTTTCAATTTTAAATCAAGAAGATTTATTGTCTTCGGCATCATCGGTGGCCGGCACGATGACAATGTTACTCGGCGCGATCGCGGGAATTTCTTTGTTGGTTGGCGGTATTGGTATTATGAATATGATGTTAACAACCGTCACGGAACGCACCCGCGAAATTGGTTTGCGTAAATCACTGGGCGCGAAAAATCATGACATCAGCGCGCAATTTTTAGCCGAGGCCGTGGCGTTTACTTTTACCGGCGGGATTATTGGAATAATTTTAGGGTGGCTCGCGTCTTTGGCAATTCACCAGTTTTCCGGTTTAACCACAGTAGTAAATTGGGCGTCAGTTTCTTTATCGTTTGGAATCGCCGCCGTAGTTGGTTTGGTGTTTGGATATTATCCGGCCAAGCGCGCGGCGAAATTGGATCCGATTGAGGCGCTAAGATATCAATAAGTTAAAACTATAAATACTAAACTCTAAATTCTAAACAAATTCAAATTATTCAAATCCAAAATTTAAACATTTGAATTTTATGTTTTGAACTTGTTTAGAGTTTAGTATTTCGTGTTTAGTATTTAAAATTAAGTATATGTCCAAACTATTAACAATATTTTCTGTCGGTGCAATTTTGGTTTTTACTTCCGGCTGTGGCAATACAAAACAACCAGACAACAACACTGCGCCAACTGATTTTACCGCGCGTCGAAATGTTTCTACCACACCGTTTGGCGCGGATTTTCCTATTGGCACGACCACTGATTTGGCAATTGGTAAAAAAGTTATGGTGGTGGGTTCGGCTGGGTCAGATGGAATTGTCAGCGCCGCGCAAATTGTGGTTGGTGAATTTAATTTTGGTATGGGTTTTGACGGTGCTCGATTCGCGACCGACACACCGACCGGACAACAAAGGCAGCGTCCAAATTTTAACGGCCAAGGTGGTGGCGGCCAAGGTGGTGGAAATTTCGCCGGACGAGCAGGCGACAGTAGGGGAATGACGCGAGTAGTTGGCGAAATTATCAAAATGGACAATACCAGTTTGGTGGTAAAAACCAATGATGGTGGCTCAAAAATCGTTTTTTATTCAGCAAATGTCAAGATTTTGCTGCCACCCATCGCGATTACGCCTGTGAAAACTGCCAGCACTACGCCATAATTTTGGCTGATTTAAGGCATTTTGCAACTATTGCTATTTAAGCGGAATAATGATAAAATACTGTCGTTTTTAAGGCAGTATTTTATCATATAAATTATGAGTTTTTTAACCAAAATTTTCGGTGATCCGAACGCCAAGGTAATCAAGGAAATTCAGCCGATTGTAGATAAAATTAATAGTTTAGAAAGCGATTTAAAGGCGTTAAGCGATGAAGCGCTCAAAGCCAAGACCGCCGAATTTAAAGACCGCCTCTCAAAAGGCGAAACTTTGAATGATATTTTACCAGAATCGTTTGCGGTTGTGCGCGAAGCATCTCGGCGCGCGACCGGTATGCGTCATTTTGATGTTCAACTTATTGGTGGTGTCGCTTTGCATCGCGGACAAATTTCGGAAATGCGCACGGGTGAAGGTAAAACGCTTGTGGCCACGTTACCGATATATTTAAATGCTTTGGCTGGCAAAGGTGTCCATCTCGTTACTGTCAATGATTACTTGGCCAAACGTGATGCCGTGTGGATGGGCAAAATTTATGATTTCTTGGGAATGAGTGTGGGGATTATTCAACAGCTTGGTGCTTCATTTAAATATAGAAGTGCGCTCGCGAACGCTCCCACCTCACCCTCGCCCTCTCCTCGGGCAGGAGAGGGGGCGACAGACGCGGACGCGACTGTAATTGGTAAAATTAAAGTTGGGGATGAAGAGGTTGAACAGTGCACGCGTCGCGAGGCCTATGCTTGCGACATTACTTATGGCACGAACAACGAATTTGGGTTTGATTATTTGCGCGATAATATGGCGCCGTCACTTTCGGAAATGGTGCAAAGGCCATTTTATTACGCTATTGTTGATGAGGTTGACTCCATTTTAGTTGATGAGGCGCGCACGCCTTTGATTATTTCCGCTCCGGCCGAAGAGGCGGCGGATTTGTATTATAAATTCGCGGATTTGGTAAAGCGTTTAAAAGAAAATGAGGACTTTAATATTGATGAAAAAATGCGCTCAAGCACTTTAACGGACGCGGGTTTGAAAAAAATGGAGGACTGGCTTGGGATTGGCAATATTTATGCCGAGGGCGGGATGACGATGGTGCACCATGTGGAGCAGGCCTTGCGCGCGCACGCGTTGTTTAAACGTGATCGTGATTACGTGGTTGATAACGGAGAAGTGGTGATTGTGGATGAATTTACCGGACGTAAAATGCCCGGTCGACGTTATAGCGAAGGTTTGCACCAAGCGATTGAAGCGCAAGAAGGCGTAAAAATTCAGCGCGAGAGTCGAACTTTGGCAACGGTCACATTTCAAAATTATTTCCGTTTGTATGAAAAATTATCCGGTATGACCGGCACGGCGGTAACCGAGGCGGAAGAATTTGGCAAAATTTATAATTTAGAAGTGGTCGTTATTCCGACCAACCACCCTAATAAACGCGCGGATCGGCCGGATCGAATTTATCGCACCGAAGAAGCAAAATGGCAGGCGATCGCGAAAGAAGTTAAAGAATTGCAAACCAAAGGCCAGCCGGTTTTGATCGGCACGATTTCGGTGGAAAAAAATGAGGCGTTGAGCTTGTATTTGGATCGCGAAGGAATCAAGCATGAAATTTTAAACGCCAAAAATCACGAACGAGAAGGTGAAATTATCGCGCAAGCCGGTCGGCCGGGTGCGGTAACTTTGGCTACCAATATGGCGGGACGTGGCGTGGATATTATTTTAGGTGGTAATCCACCGGAAGTTGAAGCGCGTGATAAAGTTTTGAATGCCGATGGTTTGTTTGTAATTGGTACCGAGCGCCACGAATCGCGTCGTATTGATAATCAGTTGCGTGGTCGTGCCGGTCGCCAAGGAGATCCGGGCGCTACTCAATTTTATTTATCCACCGATGATGATTTGATGCGAATTTTTGCGGGTGACAGAATCAAATCAGTCATGCAAACTTTGAAAGTGCCGGATGATATGCCGATTGAAAACAAAGGCATTACGAGAATTATTGAATCCGCCCAACGCAAAGTGGAAGGATTTCATTTTGATACGCGCAAGCATTTGTTGGAATACGACGATGTGTTGAACCGTCATCGTGAAGTTGTTTATGGCAAACGCCGAAATGTCTTGGATATTTTTGAGCAAGAAAAAAATGCGCTGTTTGGCGCGTCGTCAACTGTCATTCCGAGCGAGGCTCGCGCCGACGAGGAATCTCCATTACAACGGGATGGAGATTTCTCACCCACTGCGACGGGGATTCGAAATGACAGTGATGTGATGGTTCCTCGCAATGACAACAAAACTCTGCGCGATATTATTTTTGAAATGTTAGAGCAAGAAATCGAACAGGTAGTTTCCTTTCATACCAACGCCGAAGAACGACGCGAATGGAATATGGCAGAAATTAAAGAAACTGTGGTGACAATTTTCCCGTTGAACAGTGCGGAGCAAGAGCAATTATTGCACATGAGCAACGGTGGGACAGAAAAATTACAAGCCGTAGAAGCGCGGACAAAAATTATTGAATATTTATTTGAACTGGCCAAGAAAAAATACGATGAGATGCTGGTGTCAGTCGTGCCGGATAAAGCAATGTTAATTGAAATTGAAAAGCAGGTGTTATTGCGTTCCATTGATAATTTGTGGGTTGAGCATTTGGTCGCGGTAGATTATTTGCGTACCGGCATTGGTCTGCGCGGTTATGGCCAGCGTGACCCACTTGTGGAATACAAAAAAGAAACTTATCGGATGTTTAATGAATTGTTAAGTTTGATTCAGAAAGAGGTTGTTTACACGATTTACAAAGTGAGCGCCGGCATTGCTTTGGCACCATCGGTGATGGCTAAAGGAAATATGATTTTAAGTGGGGCAGGCAAAGAAATGGCGGTTACTAAAACTGCCACTAAAGACGCCGAAGGCCACAAAATCGGGCGCAACGACCCATGTTATTGCGGGAGTGGTAAGAAATTTAAACGTTGTCATGGCGCTGAATAACCCCCTTGCCAAAAAAATGGTTTTAAGGTAAGATATTCACACTTTTACTTTTAACACTATCTGTCATTCCCGCGAAAGCGGGAATCCAGTCGTCAAATTTAAAATTCTGGATCCCCGTTTTCACGGGGATGACAATTAAATTAATTATGGCCAATAAATATCATCAAGCCGTTGCAAAAAATTTAACTCGTTCTACCATTAGATGGCGTGTGGCCGGCGTGGCGATTTTGTTAGTCGCGTCGCTAACGGTCGTGTTGCCTAATTATGCCAATTCCGGAATCAATTGGATTAATTCCAAGACCAATATCGGCTTGCCACAGTTGCCGGCCGGCGGTTTTAATTTAGGTTTGGATTTACAGGGTGGCGCGCATTTAATTTATGAGGCCAAAACCGACAATATCGCGGCGGCCGACCGCGCTGATTCCGTTGAGGGTGTGCGTGATGTGATTGAACGTCGTGTTCGTGGTGGTTTGGGTGTGGCCGAGCCGCTCGTCCAGACAACGCGCGTGGGTGAGACCTATCGCGTGATTGTGGAGTTGCCGGGTGTTAAGGATGTTAATCAGGCGATCCAAATGATTGGCGGTACGCCGGTGTTGGAATTTAAAGAAGAAAATAACGAGCCACCGCGCCCCTTGACCGCGACAGAACAAAAAGAATTAAAGGATTTTAATACCGCGGCGAAAAAGAAAGCGAACGAAGCATTGGTCGCGGCCAAAACCGATTTTGCCGGAGCGGTAACAAAATATACCGAAGATGACCGCAGTAAAAATAACGGCGGGGATATCGGTTTTATTGACAGTCGAACCTTTCCTGAGATTTTTGCTTGGGCCAAAACCGTTAAAGACGGTGAAATTGGCAAAAATTTAGTTGAAAGCGCCGAAGGTTATAGTGTCGTTAAACGCGTGGCTGAAAAAGACGGCGAACGCTATGTCTCGGCTTCGCATATTTTAATTTGTTTCCTTGGCGCCGAGCGCTGTGATAATCCGCAATATACACGTGATCAAGCGACTGCTAAAATTGCCGAATTAAAAACCAAAGCCACTCCACAGAATTTCGCGCAACTGGCGCGGGAAAATTCCACGGAACCGGGCGCGGCTGACCGCGAAGGGGACTTGGGTAAATTTAAAAAGGGCGAAATGGTGCCGGCTTTTGAAGCGGTGGCGTTTGACCTGCCCGTGGGGACAATTTCCGAACCGGTGGAGACCCAATTTGGTTTTCATTTAATTTATAAAACAAATGATGAAACGGAAAAGCAATATCAAGTAAGCAGAATTTTGGCGCGCACTAAAACTGAAATTGATATTGTGCCACCGGTATCGCAGTGGAAGCCAACTGGTTTGTCCGGTAAGCAACTCGCGCGCGCGGAAGTTACTGAAGATTATCAGACCGGCCAAGTGCAAGTCAGTTTAAATTTTGATGATGAAGGCGTTAAATTATTTTCGGAAATTACTACACGTAATGTTGGCAAGCCAGTGGCCATTCTGTTAGATGGTGAAGAAATCAGTGTGCCGACAGTTAATGAGCCGATTTTATCCGGCAGTGCCGTTATTTCCGGCGGGTTTACTTTAATGGAAGCGAAATTATTGGCGCAACGGCTTAATTCCGGCGCTCTGCCGGTGCCGGTTGAACTCGTAAGTCAACAGAGTGTGGGTGCGACGCTGGGATTTGATTCTTTAAATAAAAGTTTTAAAGCCGGTTTAATTGGTTTGGCAGTGGTTATATTATTCATGATTTTGTACTACCGCTTGTCGGGTATTCTCGCGGCTTTGAGTTTGGCGGTTTATGCGGCTTTGAGTTTGGCTATCTTTAAATTAGTCGGCGTTACCCTAACTCTTTCCGGTATCGCCGGTTTCGTTCTATCAATTGGTATGGCGGTGGACGCCAATGTGCTGGTATTTGAACGTCTTAAAGAAGAGTTGCGTTTGGGCAAAAGTTTGAAATCGGCCATGGAAGAGGCGTTTGTGCGCGCCTGGACATCAATTCGGGACAGCAACATCACCGGCCTTATCAGTTGTGTGTTTATGGTTTGGATGGGCGTGGGTTTTGTGCAGGGCTTTGCCGTTACTTTGGCTATTGGTATCCTGGTATCAATGTTTTCCGCCGTTATTATTACTCGCACTTTGGCGCGTTGGATTTTTAGTTGGTTTAAAGAAGATGGCAATTGGTTATTTTTGGGACATCTTAAAAAAGACGCGTCTGCCAAGTCGGTCACCAATATACCGTTTATTAAATATTCCTGGATTTGGGTTGGGTTTAGTGGTTTGGTTGCTTTGGTATGTTTAGCAATCACAGTAATGTGGGGCTTAAAACCAGGTATTGATTTTGCCGGTGGATCTTTGTTGGAATTAAATTTCACCAAAAATCGTCCGACCTTGGAGCAGATGCGTGGAGCATTTGACGAATTGGAATTGAAAAATACCATTGTGCAAAACGCGGGTGAAAGCGGTTTAATCGCGCGGTTCAATTTTTTGACCGAAGAACAGCACCAATTTATTTTGAAAAATTTACGCGAAAAATTTTCCGCTGATGGCAATGAAATACGCGAAGAGAGATTTGAGACCGTGGGAGCGTCGGTAAGTTCGCAATTGCGCAAACGCGCCTTGGGAGCGATAATTCTTGTGAGTTTGGGTATTATTTTTTATATCGCTTACGCTTTTCGCAAAGTGTCCCGTCCGGTAGCCAGTTGGAAATATGGCGCGCTCGCAATTGTCGCCCTTATTCACGATTTGTTGCTCGTTATCGCCGTGTTTGCGGTGTTAGGTAAATATTTCGGCACCGAAGTCGACGTTGGTTTTGTTGTGGCTCTGCTTACGGTTTTGGGTTATTCTGTTAATGACACGATTGTTGTTTTTGATCGCGTCCGTGAGAATTTATTGCGTCGTGGGAGCGATGATTTTGGTGCGGTTGTCAATTTTGGTTTGAACCAGACCCTGATGCGTTCTATCAACACCACTTTAACCACCCTGTTGCCGTTGTTTGCCTTGTATTTTGCCGGTGGCGACACTATTCATAATTTCAGTTTGGCGCTACTCATCGGTATCGCTTCGGGTGCGTATTCTTCCATATTTATCGCGAGCCCGTTACTTGCCTTGGTTGAAAAATGGCAGAGAAGGGGGTAAATAATAAATTGTTTATATAAAACGCTGGCATTAAAAAATATGTCGGCGTTTTTTTGTTTGATAGTTATTAAATGTCAAATTTCCAATTTCCAATGTCAAATCAATTTCAAAGCCAAAATGTCAAATTTGATATTGGGATTTTGGGTTTGATTGGAAATTGGTAATTTGGATTTTAACATTTAGATTCTCGTATTGCCGACTTATGCCATTATCTGGTATAATATAGATATCAATAATTATTTACAATTACTATGAATGATAATGCCATTCGTCACATGGTGGCAATATTAGCCACCCTTGTTTGTTTACTCGCCTATTACGCCGGCTATTATTCTGGTGATCGCGGTTGGTGGTTTACGGTTTTTTCGCTTGCGATTGTTTACGGCGGTGTGTATAAATTAATAGACAAATAGAAAACCATCTATGGGCGGAACAATCTTAACCACTCCTTTTGGTTTTAATGTTGACATCACTTTTTGGGTGCAATTGTTTAAGCAACCCACGAGTGAGGTGATTCGTTCGGTTTACGCTATTGGTGGCTGGACGATTTTGGCGTTGATATTTTTTTGGATGGGTTCAATTTTGTGGGTTCACTATCGTCAGGGGAAATACACCAAAAATTGGCAGTGGGTATTGCTCGCCGTTGATGTGCCGCCATTATATATTCAGTCCCCAAAAGCGGTAGAGCAAATTTTCGCGCATTTAAGTGGCGCGAAAGTCGGGCCCAATATTGGGGAGAAATTTTGGAAAGGCAAAAAACAAAAATGGTTTAGTTTGGAAATTGTTGGTATTGACGGTTATATTCAATTTTTAATCAGAACCGAAAATGAATTCCGCGATTTGGTGGAAGCGGCGATTTACGCACAATACGCCGAGGCGGAAATTACCGAAGTAGATGACTACACCGGAATTTTACCGCATCATTTTCCCGATGATAATTATGATATTTTTGGGGTTGAGTTCGCGTTGGAAGAGAATGAGGCCTTTCCGATTCGGACCTATCCCAGTTTTGAGTATAACATGAGCAAGGACGTCGTATTTTCTGACCCAATGGCCGCGTTACTGGAAAATTTTAGCCGTTTAGGCGTGGGCGAGCAGTTGTGGTTGCATATTGTAATTGAACCGACGAGTCATCATTGGAAAGAAAAGGGGATAGATCTTGTTAAGGATCTAGTCGCGGGCGGTGGCAGTCATGGTGGGCATCACGGAGGAAACTGGCTTGTGGATTTCTTTTCCAGTATTCCGATGAAAATTGCCCAAGAATTAATGAATGTGTGGAATTGGAATTTTGAAGCGGCCGAAGGTGGACACGAGGAAGAGGCGACGGCCGGAAAAGTTTCCGAGTTAACTCCGGGTAATAAAACCGTAATTGAAGCAATTGAAAATAAAATTGCTAAATTAGGGTTTAAGTCCAAAGTGCGGGTGTTGTATATTAGCAAGAAAGAGTTGTACAATCCCGGCAAATGTATCGATGGCCTGGTGGGAGCGTTTAGCCAGTTTCATGTTCAAAATAGCAATTCTTTGGTGGCGCATCATGCCACTTTGAAACACTATGCTTTTAAAAATTATCGTTTGGGATTAGTGAAGCATCATTTTGTGGAAATGTTTAGAAAACGAAAAATTAAAATCGCCGGTAACCCCTATATTTTAAATATTGAAGAGTTGGCGACAATTTGGCATTTCCCATTGCCGTTTGTGAAGACGCCGTTGCTCCAGAAAGCCGAGACCAAGCGTGGCGAACCGCCGATGAATTTACCTTTAGAGACCACTTCCGGCCATTTGCGGATGCGGCGCGCACCAACACCCGAGCCATCGGTCGAGATACCATCCAGTTTGCCTATGGGTGACGAGCCGGCAATACCACCCGAAGATTTGCCTTATGGATAAGTTGCCAAAAATCTCCCGACTTAGTCGGGGGATTTTTTAATGTCAAATTTCCAATTTCCAATATTAAATCAATGTCAAAGCCAAAATGTCAAATTTGACATTAGGATTTTGGATTTGTTTTGACATTGGGAATTTGGATTTTGAAATTATTAAGTATTTGTATATTTGTGGACTGTAGCCATAATAGACATAGTTCATACCCACCCACTAGCACGACTGTATAAAACATATCCGCCATTAAACTGTTGCGCCAAAATGGCAGAGCGAGATAATAGCTTGTAGTTAAGCCGGTCAAAGTGTGTGGATACATCGTCCCGAAGGCCCAAACGGCCCAGTTGGTTATTATATAGAAGAGAAACGAGCCAACGATGGTGTTACCAGCGACCGTCTGCCAGCCGTAGTTTTGAGTACGCGCACCTAAATATGACATTAAGGCAAATCCGCTATAAACCGCGACCATCATTGGGATACTGTAAAAACCAATAAACAAATCGCTAATAAACATTGCCGTGAGTGGTAGTACCAGCGCGTAGCGACGCGGTAAATACCGGCCCGCAAATATCGCCACCGCGCCAATGGCCGTGAAATTTGGCAAATGGGGGAGCAGGCGGGTGGACAGGCCGAGGACGATGAGTAAGATGATGGGGAGATATTTTTTCATAGTGTGTCTATTGTATCAGATTTTTTAATAATCCCCAAATCCAGCTCGCCGCTTTCATTATGGGATTTTTCTTGGTTTTGGGTTGGTCGGCAACGCGATTAGTCGGTGGCGGTGTGGCCACCGGCGCTGTTATTTTTTCGCCTTTAATTTCTGGTTTTAGCAGAGTTGGTTTAATTATTGGTTTAGTTATTTTTTTAATAATTAGTTTCGGTGTTGAAGTCGTGGAAGTAGGGGCGGCCGTTTGAATACTTAAATTGTTCATGGCATTATCTACCGTGGTGCTGGCTAAAGTCGTGGTAGCAATAATGACGGTTGAGGTTGTTGTAGTAGCCGTGACTGTTGATGTTGGGGTAGTAGTCGGCGTTACAATCGGTGGTATGTAACTGGAACCGCCACCACTACTGTATGTTATATTTGGTCCGGTCTCAAAGTGGGTAATTTTTTCCGGTAAAATAATCGGCCAAAATTTTCCGGCCAGCGCTGGCACGGCGTTTTGTAAACCAAACCAGTCGGTTGGGGTAGGATCATTAGGGGCGGGATAAGCCGATATATAGCGACCTTCTGGTGATAGCTGGTTAATCAGTGGATGCCAGGGATTTTTGCCAGCCGAATTAAACCACTCGTTTTGGTTTTCGCCTAGAGCATTTATCCCCATTAGTATCCAGCTTGTTGTTATTATATCAGACGATTCACCGTAATCATTCCAACCGCCATCCATCAATTGTTTGGACTTTAAATAATTTTTTGCCTTATTAAAAATCTCATCGTGAATTTCAATACCTTTTGTCTTCGCAAATTGTAAAGCATTAATTGTCGCTCCTGTAATATCAGAGCCGGTGCCGCCCCACGGCACAGAGAATGCGCCATTTTCAGATTGCCAAGACAATGTTGTTGAAACAATATCTTGTATAATTGGTTCGGTTTGGTTGGTGTCAAGCGCCAACAGAGCAATTAGACCAAAGACATCATCGTTAATACCGTTTAAGCCGTATAAATTATTTTGATAACAAACCGTCAGCATTTTGTCTTTTAGACCCTGGATGGCCACGTCGCTTGCGCTCACCCCTGTCGAGAGCAGCGCTAAAACATGGCGCGGATAACTGGCACAAGGATTTAAATCAGACGGGTCGTCTAAATTATAATTGGTTTCATAATCCAAAAGCGAGGTTGTGGCATTTTTTATTTCATCGGCATATTGGCCATCCGCGCCAAAAGACATTATCGCCCAGTCGGTCATGTTGCCGTCCAAAATTTTTCCATCCGCGTTTTGTTGCGATTTTAGGTAATTAAGAATTTTTTGAATTGCGTTTGTGATATCAGCCGCCGTGATGGTTTGATTGGTTGGGCTACTTCCAGATGGTGTGTCGGTATTTTCGGTGGTAGTAGTATTAGTTAAGGTGCTACTGGCAGTGTCAGGGGTAGAAGAGGTGATGTTGAGGGTGGTTGTCGCCGTTTCTGGGGTAGAGCTGGCAACATCAGGTGTGGTGATAGTGTCTTCAATGGCCGTGGTTGTTTCCGGCACGGTTTCGTCATCAGTACTAGTTGTTATGGTTGACGAAGCGGTGCTATTATCAACAATAGCTTCTTCAGCGTAAACCGGCGCTGCTAACAACAGGCCAAAAATAAAAATGACTGCTGTTATTTTAAAATTGTTTAGTGCCATATTGCCAATTAATTATATCCCCCGATTTTAATAAATAAGTAGAAATTCCGACCGGTGCCGGTTGTCCGTTTAAATAGTAAACCCAATATTTTCCTGCCGTCGGATTATTTTTAATGTCGTTTATTCCATCTACAAAAAATCCTATACCCGCGTATTCTTTACCGGAAAAAGAAAATGGCGCGACCGATGAAGTTTCTAGTCGGCGCATGGCGGTGAGTAAATTTTCTTCGGTGTTAAATTGCAAAGTGTAGTTTTTGTCGTTGACTGAAAGTGTCGCGGTTTGAAAGCTTTCTGTTGAGGATGTCGTTTTCGGTGGAGTTTTTTCTCCCCCTGCCCGCACCAATTGGGCCACTTCAGGAAGGGAAGAAACAGAAGTGGCGGGAGCGGAAGTGGTTAAAAATACGGTTGAGGTAGAAATTGGTGTTGCCTCTTGTGGAACCGATGTTTTGTTTGCGGTTGGTTTTTCCGGCAACAAAACATACGCTATCGATGTGGTGGAGACAAATATTGTTATAAATGCAAGGCGGACAAGTATTGAATGTAATTTTGGTGTCATATTATTCAATGTATATCCCGACTGAGTCGGGATTGTTAACTGACACAAAATTTATTTCATAAATTTTGGTCGTTAACAAAAAATTCTGCCTCACGAGCAGAAATTATGGCATATTTTGGGCATAAAAATACCAAAAATATGGTCCTGCTCGGGAAAAACCACACATTGAAGATCGGACTCCCGTCTTCGCTACGCTACGCCGGGCAAGCCCGTTAGGAGGACTTGACCTGCGAAGCTCATTAGAGCGAAGCACGGTTTACCGTTGCGGCACAGTCGGGGAATTTTACCCCAGTTCCACAAGGTGTGGGCTAAATTGTCCCGATTCCGATTTGGTCGGAATCGAGGATCATCGATTTTGTTGTTAGACAAAATCAGGATAAGTTGATTGTAGCAGTCGTTGTCCGATGATGTCAAATTAGTTGGCTGTGGATAACTTTTATCATTATCTTTGCACCTTGATTTTTTATCGAAAATACGATATAATTCCACCCTAATTAGTATATTTATGTGGTTTGACCAAACACCAATCATCGCCCTTGCCCCCATGGCCGATATGACCGACAGCCCGTTTACACGGATTTGCCGGCAAGTCAGTGGCCATGATTTTGTCGTATTTAAGGAAATGTTGTCGGCCGAGGCGTTGACGCGTGATAATGAAAAAACCTTGAAAATGGGGGAGTTTAATGGCGAAGAGCGACCACTCGTGATGCAAATTATGGGGGGTGATCCGGCTAATTTGGCCGAGGCGGCGCAAATGGTGGTGGATAAATTTCATCCCGATGGCATTGATATTAATATGGGTTGTCCGGTGCCAAAAATCGCCAATCGTTCCGATGCGGGCGCGGCGCTACTCAAAGATTGCGGACGGGCGGGAGAGGCGGTTAGAGCGATTAAAAAATTAAATTTAGGCGTGCCGCTGTCTGTTAAAACTCGTTTGGGCTGGAGTCAACATGACGAAATTTTGGAATTTGCTAAGCGGATTGAAGAGGCCGGAGCTGATGCGTTAACCATTCACGGCCGGACGCGCGCGGAAATGTATTCTGGCACGGCTGATTGGGAAACAATTGGTAAGGTCAAACAAATTATCAAAATCCCGTTACTAGCCAACGGCGATGTGCATTCGTCCGAAGATATTAAAAGATGTTTGGAAATTACCGGCGCGGATGGCGTGATGATGGGGCGGGCGGCTTTGGGCAACCCCTGGATATTTAGCGGTCAAACACCGGATTTAGCAGAAAGAAAAAAAGTTATTTTAGAGCATGCCAAGTTGCATTTGGAACATTACGGGCCAAACAGCATGGTAACTTTTCGTAAACATTTATTATATTACTTCAAAAGCCTGCCCGGAGCGGTAAAAATTCGCACGGCGCTCGCGCATTTAAAAACATTTTCCGAATTGGAAAATGTTTTGGAGGCAATCGTTTAAATAGTGTTTGGCAAGATTAAATATGAGGCCGATTATACCTCTGTTCATTTCTTTTCCCACGCTCGTAAGCGGCCACTTTGTGCCCTTGTTCTCTCCACTGTTGTCCGGCAGTTTCATTTGGTTCACTTCTGTAGACTACCGCTCCTTTTTCGTTGACATAAAGCGCCCCGTCTTCTTTTTCTTCTGGCGTTAATTCACGCGGTTTGACCGATGTTTGTGGTTGAGGTTGGGTAAATTCTAAATTACCCTGCCCGTATTGTTCGGCCTTTTCTCGTAATTTTTTGATCATTTTTTCTTTGTTTGGCATATTTTCCTTTCCGTGCAAATTAAAGTATTGCGCAAAAGTAATGACATATGCTCGGGGACTTGGATTCGAACCAAGATACGCAGATTCAGAGTCTGCGGTCCTACCATTAGACGATCCCCGAATATAGGGTGGATGTTAGCATAATTTTGATGAAAAATCAAGTGTTTACCCCACCACCTCGCCGCCGAATTGCAGGGCTAAATCTTGGGCGGAAGTATCGGCGACGTTGTTTTCGGTTTTGATAATATAGCGCGGCTGTAGCTCGGCACCACCGGCGTCGGCGAGCGCGTCTAGGATAATTTTTTTGCTTTTAGGTTCGTCTAATTTATCTTTGTGAAAAGAGTAGGGGATATTTAAAATAAGCGCTCGGCCATCTAATTTTTCAATGGTCGCCATTTTTAAAACAAAAGTCAAAGACATGTTGGAGTTGCCGACGGTTTCAATCATTTTGTTCCAGATGGCGGTGGCTTGGTTGACTGTCATTGGCGAGGTGATTGCGGATGGAGATTCCTCAGGGCTTCGCTGCGCTTCTCCCTGTAAACTACTCGTGATGACATCGAAAGGCACCTCTACGGCCTTAGGTGGCTCTGGGAGGGTAGTTTTGGTTACCACCAGTCGTTGTGTCGGAGTGATATTTAGAGGTGATTTAACCACCCCCTCGCCCCCTCCTTGAAAAGGAGGGGTAGCGCCATTGTTGGTCCCGGTAGTATGAAAAATTTCCACTAATTCCACGGCTAAAATCTCTAATGGTAATTGGGGTAAAATGGCCGAGCGGGTTTCTTGGCCCCGACGCGCGGTTTTATCAAGTGCCATTATTAGCTGGGGGGCGGTGGTGTGTTCGGCCAGATATTTTAAATCACTAATTTGACTTTTGGTTAACAGCGCGGTTTCGGTCGGCTGAAAACCAGTTTGAGAAATTAAAGTGAGGCGTAAAATTTGTAATAAATCTTCGGCCCAAATTTCGGGGTTAATACCGTTATTAGATAATCCGGCGACGGTGGCAAGCATATCGGCCGTCGCGCCCGCCAGTGCGTTTTTAACAAACGCAAACGCTTCCTCTAATTGCGCCGAGGGTAAAACCGCTTGGGTCGCTTCTAAAGTTATTTTTTTTAAGTTTAATGACAAAATCTGACCGAATAAACTTTCGGCATCGCGCAGACAGCCACCGCTTTTGACCGCGATTAGTTCCAGTACTTCTTTATCCACTTTCACATCTTCTTCGCTCGCGATTTTTTTCAGTTTGGCGATAATCAGCTCGGCCGGAATTTTTTTGAAATTAAATCTCTGACAACGCGACACAATCGTGTCCGGTAATTTATTCAATTCCGTGGTTGCTAAAATAAACAAAGCGTGCGCTGGTGGTTCCTCTAAAGTTTTTAAAAGCGCGTTAAAACTACTCGTAGACAGCATGTGCGCTTCGTCAATTATGAAAATTTTGTAAGGCGATTTCGTTGGTTTAAATTGGGCGTTATCAATAATATTTTCGCGCACATTTTCGACGCCAGTGTGCGAAGCCGCGTCCATTTCAATCACATCAATATTACGCCCGGTGGAAATTTCTTGGCACGAGCCACACTCGTCGCACGGCTCGGCTTTACCTAATTTTCTTTTTTCACAATTTAACGCTTTGGCCAATAGTCGTGCCAAAGTGGTTTTTCCCACCCCGCGCGGACCAGAAAACAAAAAAGCGTGCGCCGGCGTGCCAGCGGCGACTTCATTCATGACGGTTTGAACAATGTGTTCTTGGCCAACCAAATCAGTGAATATTTGGGGGCGGTATTTACGGTATAAAGTTGCCATAGCAGAACAATAAGTCTAGGTATATTTATTTTCGTATTTGTTTAAATCAAAGTTATAAATGTCAAATATCCAATTTCCAATGTCAAATCAATGTCAAAGCCAAAATGTCAAATTTGATATTAGGATTTTGGATTTGATTGGAAATTGGAAATTTGGATTTTGAAATTTTCACTATAAACTCGCTTCAATCAAATCACTATCCGCTTTTTTCGCCGCCATACCCAACTGCGCTCGTTCCATAATTTCGGCGTCAACCAATTCGCGCGGTCGGCCATATTTTAAGCGGGATAATTCTTTAATGGCCGCGGCTAATTGTGGGTTACCTTTCTCGGGTGGGTAGGTAGTCATATTAAACGGCTTACAGGCGGTATTGTCAATAAGGATTTTAGCATAACCGGTAAATTGTTCCACATTGATTAAATCATAGGCGCCAAACACCGGGGCAAATTCTTTTTGGAGCACCTCGGCATCTTCGGGGCCGATGCGGAATGAAACAATGGTGCCGGCATTACCAAGTACCGCATCGCGCACGCCCGTTTTACCCTTATTGTCTTCTAACTGTTTCATGTACTGGTGCGCCATGATTAAATTTAAACGATACTTGCGCGCTTCGGACAAAATGGTGGCGATGGAATCAGTAATAAAATTTTGAAACTCATCCATATATAAATAAAAATCATAACGTTTGTCTTCGTCTAAGTTGGCGCGTTCCATGGCGGCCATTTGAATTTTTGACACAATAATTAACCCCAAAAGATTAGAGTTAATTTCACCAACTAAACCTTTGGATAAATTCACAATCAAAATCTTTTTTTGATCCATAATTTCGCGGAAACTGAAGCTGGAGTGGGTTTGACCAATAATATTTCGGATCATTTGGTTTTCCACAAATCGGCCGACTTTAGAAATTAAATAACCCAACATTTCGGATTTATGAAAGTCAGAGGTCTTGGCCATTTCTTTATCCCAAAACGCCAATACCATCGGGTCGTTTAATTTCTTTTTCCATTTTTTGACAAATTCGTCGTCGGTAAACATGCGGGGAATTTCGGCAATGGTGCCCGGATTATGCATATCAGCCATGAGTGTCAACATCACATTGCGCATCTGGTGTTCAAACATCGGCCCGATCATGGATGGGTCAGTGACTAACTTATAAAAGATAGATACCATTTCTTGGCAGATAAAATCTTTTTGTTCTTCGGTGTGCGGTTCCATCATGTTTAACCCGAGCGGTCGTTCCACATCGGCCGGATTAAAATAAATGACATCGTCAGCGCGTTCTTTGGGAATGTGCTGTAAAACATATTCGGCAAAATCACCGTGCGGGTCAATCACGCACACGCCTTCGCCATTTCTAATATCTTGGACGGCCAAGGATTGGATAAACACGGATTTACCCACACCGGATTTACCAATGGTATACAAATGCCGGCGCCGGTCAGCGCGTTTGATGCGGACAATCGTTTCTTCACCGCGATAAATCGCGCGTCCCATAATGACACCCTCGGTGGGCATATCAATGGGCGGTGGCGATTTGCGCGCTCCGAGCCAGTTAATATGCGGGGTTTCGGTAAAGGGAGTGGGCATGTGCCAAAGCGAGGACATTTCTTCGGTATTCACTACCATATAGTGATGCTCTTGGGGCAGGCGATAGATAAAAGAGCGGATCAAATTATTTTGTCCACGTGGGATAGCGGCCGCGAAAGAATTTCCGTAACGGTAGATGCTGTATTGGCTAAACGCGTTAATAATATTTTCTAAATTCATCCGCGCTTTTTCTTTGGTGGGGGCCGCGCTCACGAGTCGAGCGGTAATTTCCAGCCCGCCGTGGCTTAGTTTTTCTTCCATGCTTTTGACCATTTCTTCTTCCATTTGCGTCAAGTGATATGCCTCGCTCCCGCTGGATTTGGTGGGGTCATGTTTTTTGGGAAAAAATATTTTTTTCCAGCGGTGCCAAGAACGGCCGATTGGTCCGCGTTGCGCCACGTATTCAAATTTTTGTCCTTCGCGAATATCTCTAATCATTCGGACACCTTGTCGGCGCCATTTGGGCGATGATGGTCGGAGCACATATTGAATAGCCGCGCCTTCGTTTTCGCCGATTTTGGAAAGCGGGTTAAGCAAGCCAACCAGCGGATCGCTGTCTAATTTTTTATAAGTTTTTAAAGGAAAAGCGGAGCGGTGTTTGAAAAATAAATAAGCGCCGGCAATATGGCTTTCGGGTTTAAAAATATTATAATCTGGTTCAATGGTGATTTCAGCGTGCGGGTATTGGGCGTGAATTTGTTGCTGGATAAAATCGGACATTTTGTCCGGGGCGACGACGTAGTAAGAAATTTTGTTGTCTTTGACCACCAGCTCAAAAGTAATGTGGTCGTTGCGACCTTTGAGCCATTTGAAAAATCCTTTTTCCGCTTTTAATCCCGCTAAGCCGGAAAACAAAGCGTCGGCAATGGCAATTTTTTCGCGCAATTGGTTGATATTTTCTTCCATTGATTGGGCTGACTGTCCTTGGCCTTCACCTTTGCGTTCTTTGGGCACGCGCACGAGAAAAATTGTTTTGTGAAAGGCCTTACTCTGCCGTCCGCGGGAGCGCAAGATCCCGCGTAAAATATAGAGACAAGCGATAATTGACAAAACCCCCACGATAATCGTAGTAATTAAAAAAAATACGGGGTCTTGTAAAAGTCCGGCTACTAAGTTTAGCACATTGTTGATGTCAGCGGTTGTCATTGTTTGTTCTTTAAAGCCACGATCAGGTCAGCTTTAATTTTTGCTTCTTGTTCTAAGAAAAATTTATTTATCCCGGGCAAAAGTTTTAACCATTCCAAAATTAAGCGCAACACTTTTTTTGCTTTCACGTGGGTCGCGCGCAACAGGTCGCGAATTTTTTCCGCCGTGATTTCGCCTTTGATTTTAAACTCTTGTTTGGCGATAGGGGACAAGCGATTGTAAGCATCGCCTAAGCCGTCTTCCATTATTTTTTCAATTTTAATCGCAATCGGATCTTTGCCGGCCGGTAACATAGGCGTGGCGCGTCGTAAAAATTTTGGTACTTTGGACGACGCGGTTTTGGCTTCGGCCGGTTTGGGCGCTTGTTCCGATTGAATACGCTCTTGTTCACGAATATTTTCTTGTTCCAAACTCAAATCTACCGCTGGGGCGGATTCGGGTCGAGGCGCGAAATTTGGCTCGTCTTGTTCGTGGCGGTTGGCAATGGCCATAGGTGGTATTTTTTACTGTTATTATTATATCATAAAACAGCCAAAGTTAAAATATCCTGAAATGTTAAATATTTTTAGCGTATTTTTTCTCCTTTTTCGCTTTCATCCATTTGCCAGATTTCTTTTTGCGTAAAATAAACCGTAATCACGAGTCCGACAGTCGCCAGCGTTAAAATAATCGGCAAAAAGCGCGCGAGCGGTACATAGCCGTTAAGCAATATCACGCTCATATTAATTAAAATAAATAATAAACGCGCTTCGGTCGGCCCAAATTTCATAAAAGCGATTTTAAATTTATTGGTAGCGGAAAAATTCAAGTAAGCGTTTACCATAAAAGCGCCAAATACCGCCAAAATATAAAATAACGAATTATAGTCGTCATTAAAAACAAACGAGTAACCAATTAAAACCGCGCACAAAAAAATATAATCCAAAAAATGGTCCATATAATATCCCCAGCGTCGCAGGCCGGTGTTGCGGGCGCGTCCGACCGCCCCATCAAACAGGTCAGTGATATATTGGAGGATAATCGCGCCGGATGTCGCCCAGAGCCAATGGACATTGGTTTGGGAAAGATAACCAAATAAAATAATTAGCGCGCTCCATAAAATTGTCAGCAAGGTGAGGTGATATGTCTGAATGCCGGCCGGAATTTTAGAGACATATTTTGCCACTAATATTTTTTCAAAGGGCGACAACAATGATTCACCGACTTTTTCGTGGCCATGAAAATTATCCATATTTTTTTAATTATTTTTTTGTTATATCAGTACCACTCGCGCTATCTTTTACCTCATATCCCAATTTTTCAATTTGGGCGCGCAATTCGTCGCTCGCTTGAAAATCACGACGGTCACGGGCTTCGTTTCTTTGCGCCAATAACACCGCAACCGCGTCGGGCAGGGGTGTGGTTTGCGATTTTAGGGCATCGGCTAAATTTAATCCCAGCACTTTGTCAAATTCCAAAAGTGTTTTTTGGCTCACGGTTTTGGCTTTAATGGCATCCCACACCAGGGCCAGCGCTTCGGGCAAATTTAGGTCATCTTCAAGCGCGGTAGTGAATTTTTTGCTAATCTTAGTGTCGTCAGGGCTTCGCTGCGCTATGCCCTGTAAACTATTTTTGCTAGTGTTACAATTTGCGACCGCGTCCAATAAATGGTGGTAGCCGTTTTGGGCCGCTTCCAGCGCTTCCCAAGAAAAATTTAATTGTTTGCGATAGTGGGTTTGCAATAAAAAGAAACGGTAGGCGAGAGTGTCAAATCCTTTTTCTTTTAATGTGGAAATTGTTAAAAAATTATTGCCGGACTTGGCCATTCTGTCGTTTTGAGTTAAAAGATATTCACCATGCACCCAAAAATTGGCGAGTGGAATGCCCGTCGCTGCCTCGCTCTGCGCGATTTCGTTGGTGTGGTGCACTGGTACATGATCAATTCCCCCACAATGAATATCAAATGGTTGTCCTAAAAATTTTACCGACATGGCCGAGCATTCAATGTGCCAGCCCGGAAACCCAACCCCCCACGGACTTTCCCATTCCATTTGCCTTTTACTTTCAGTTTTTGTCATCCCGAGCGAGGCTCGCGCCGACGAGGGATCTCCATCGGTTATCGATTGGGACAGAGATTCCTCCTTCGTTGTCGGAATGACAGTAACTTGTGGCACAGAAAATTTCCACAGCGCGAAATCAGTTGGATTTTTTTTATCGCCCATATCCACGCGCGCGCCCGCTTTTAATTCTTGATTTTTTAAATTAGCCATTTTGCCATAATCCGGAAATTTGGCAGTATCAAAATATATGCCATCAGAAGTTTTATAAGTAAAACCTTTTTTTTCTAATTTTTTAATCAGCGCGATTTGTTCTTTAATATAATCGGTAGCGCGACAATAAATATCCGGTGGTAAAATATTTAATTCGGCGATATCGTGTTCAAACGCCTCGGTATAAAATCGGGCGATATCCCAAGCAGTTTTACCTTCACGTTTAGCTCCTTTTTCCATTTTGTCTTCGCCCGTGTCGGCGTCCGAAGTCAAATGGCCAACGTCCGTTATATTCATGACATGTTTCACTTTATATCCCAAAAACAAAAGTGAGCGTTTTAAAACATCTTCAAAAACATAAGTGCGCAAATTGCCGATGTGGGCGTAGTTATAAACCGTCGGGCCACAAGTATAAAGCCCAACTTTTCCGGTTTTAAGAGGTTTAAAATCTTCTTTTTTGTGGTGGAGGGTGTTGTAAAGTGAGAACATAAATATGTGCTAGAAGTTAGTATAATTTTTTAATATTGAGCGGTCTGTCTATTTATTTTTTTCACTTAGTATCGCGTTGATACCGCTTGGAATGTTTTTGGTATTTTCTAGGTTTACAAAAATTTGTTTGCCGTTGTAAATTTGTTCGGCATCGTATTGTATATTTTTCCAGTTGCACCCTCTAAAATCAGAGCCGTAAAGTGAAATAGATTTTATATTGGCATTTTCAAAATCACTTCCACGGAAGTCGGTGTAGTTCAGATTATAATGATGGACGTTTTCATTCCACATTAATGGATCGGGATGGTTATAATAAGAGGTGTTTTCCTGTTGTGATAATACATCGAATCTTGTATTTTTGAAATCTATTTGAGTAAAATCGGCGCCAGCGAAATCCGCGACCCTTCTTTCTCCGTTCGTAATTTCATGACCGTTTTGTAATTTTTGTGTTTGTTGTTTAAAATTATTGGCTAAAACGGTTTTTTTAAATATTTTGTTTGGGTCTAATCCGGCTTGTATCCAGTATTGTGAATGTGCAGATGAGGAAGTTTCTGAGAAAGTTGCGCCTTCGACGCAACATTGTTTCATGTTTGTGCTTATATTCAGTTTGGGTTTTTTTAAATTCGCTCGATACAAATTTGTACCTTCGAGATTTGCTAGAGTTAAATCACAGCCTTCTAAATTTGCCTCAGCTAAACAGGCATTCCGAAAATCATACCCACTTAAGTTGGCGCCACTTAAATCAACGCCTCGTAAATTTACATCTTTCAATCTTTTTATTTTCCCATCTTTAATTTTTTTCACTAATTGTTCCTGGTGGAAAATGTGACTTTCGTCTAAACCGGCTTCCACCCACTCAGGAAGAACATATTTTGTTCCCTTAAAAATTGCACCTTCTAAATTTGCGCGAAATAAATTTATTTTATATAAATCAATATTTATTAAATTAGCCCCCCTTAAATCCAACCCATCTCGTCCGGCGGCAATGAGCGACGACTCGGCATACACCCCGTCTTCCATTAATTCCATATCCTCAATTGCCGGATAATCGGAATAATCACCACTATCTTCTTTTTCTTTTCTCTCACGTGAGAGTTTTTCTAAGGTTTTTTGTAATTGTTCGCTGGTAAAAATACCGTTTTCGTCTAAACCCAATTTTATCCACCGCGGTAAACCTTTCGCATCTTTGAATTTGGTGTTTTCCGGATTGCAACGGATAAATGAAACGTGGGGGTTATCATCTCCTAATCCAAACAAACTGTCGCTAAAATCAAGACCAGAAATATCTTTGTCTGTAAAATCAATCCGGTGTAAATCGAAATTGGTAAGGTCACCAAATTGTTTGTCAGTGTCTAAGTTAATCACATCGGCACTGGTACCAGCGTGAAAGTTTTCGATGTAAGTGTTTAAAAACGTTGTTCCGTTCGGTATTAAAGAGATCATGGTGATATTTGTGTCGTCGGTGGCTTTACTAAATCCCGCTCTTAATCTTTGATGACAAAATCGCATCATCCCATTGATGCGTATTTTGCGCTTCCCTCCATCCATGTTAAAGCCGAGTGACTGGCCAATACCTTTAATTGCGGCTTGGGCATGGCTTGGTGTTTTGCGTAATTCAGCCAAGTCCGCGGTAATTGTCTGTAAAGCTTTATCGGCGATGTCGTTAATTGAATCTGAAACAGATTCAGAATTATATTGCATTTTGTCAATATTTTCAAAAAATTCCGGCCAGTGTTCAAATTCCGCTACTCGTTTTAATTTATTAAAATTAAATCTGGTAAATAAAATAATGTCATAGCCCTCTCGCACAATTTTTCGTATTCTTTCATCCTTAATATGCTCCAAAGCCGTTGAAATCTCCGCCCGCAAAGCCAACATATCCCCGGAATTTAATTCTTCGGGAATATTGTCGCCATACAATTCTTTCAGCAATTCTTTGGAACGCAAGCGTTCAAACTCACTGTCTGACTCGGACTTAAACGCGGTTCGTAAAATTGCCAAATTAAAAGTATTAGGCAAAGCTTTAGTAATTTCTTCTTGACGTTTTTGTTCGTGTTCTTCGTCGGTAGCTAATCCTGATTGGGTAAATACTGTCGGCTCACCCAAAATCATTCGCAATATTTTCGGGTCTTTTTTAACCATCGCGCACAAAGCGTGCCAAACAACCGGTTCATTAACTTTTATCCAAGCCAAGTCCAAGCCAGCCATCGCTCCGCGACGTGATTCTCGCTCGGTCGTAGCTGTAGTTTTTTGATCTGATAAAAATTTGTAAATCGTGTCTAAATTTTTTAACATTTCCTCGTCTAGCTCCGCACCAGATTGGGACATATCCGCTCCCGAGAAAAACAGTTTTTTCCCAATGATGCTGTTAGCCCTTTCAATCTGTTCAAAACTAAATTCATCTGGGTCAATATATTCATTAGGTAAAAACAAGTCTTCACTATCCTCACCTGCTTCATTTTCTAATTGCCCTTGTTCTGCCATTTTTTCGTCTAAATAACTTTTTAAACTGTCAATATTAAGTAATTTTTGCAATTCGTTTACAAGACGTTTAAATTTGGGATCAGTTTGTAATTTTTGCCAGGTATATTCACCTTTCGTCGCCGCCAGAGCTTGTTTTAACAAATTAAAATCTTCTCGCAATTTATGCAACATAACTTGTCTTTTAGCTTGGTCTGAATCTGACACCCCTTGTTTTTGGTAAGCCCAAACTTCAATATGTATCCATTGTTTGTCATGAATTTCTTCTAACACAAAAGCCGCCTGTTGCAAGGTGGAAAAATCGGGTGTTGGTGGTTGTATATCTCCTGGCATTATTATGCTAGGGGATTCGGGGGATTTTTTAGACACATTTTTTTATTATTTTTCCTAATCTTCAATCTTCATTCTTCAACTATTTTACCACTTTATCCACAACTTGTAAATTACCTCTATCGCTTTTGTCTATTTTTTGGTATAATACATCCATACATTATGTTTGGTTCAAAACCATCGACTCGCTTGGGCGTAGATTTGGGCGCCGGCGGAATAAAATTAGTGGAACTTAAAAAAATAAAAGGCCGTCCGGTTTTAAATACCTACGGTCTGACTTCCGAACCGCAAGATGTGCATGGGCTGGCTAATACCGCTGTGGTCGGGCCAACCGCGGACACTTCCAAAAGTCCGGTGAGCGAAGAAACTATTGGCGAGTACGCGAATTTGCTTAAATCTGTTTGCAAGCAGTCGCATGTTTTGGGTAAAATCGCCACGGTCAGTTTACCGGTGTCATCGGTTTTTCACGCGGCGGTAAATTTGCCAATTCTTAAAAAAGAAAATGCCTTACCGGCGCTTAAATCCGAAGTGCGCAAATTATTACCGCGGCCGATTGAAGAAATGGCGCTTGATTATCAAGTGTTGCCGGTGAAAGACGGCGCCGAGTCGCAAACATATTTGGTTAATGCCGTGCCCCGCGACATTGTGGCCATCTACACGCAAATTTTTAAACGCGCCGGTTTGGAATTAGATGCGCTTGAACCGGAGTCGCTTGCCTTGGCGCGCTCACTCGTCGGTCGTGATAACGCGGTTACGATGCTTTTGGATATTGGTCGTGAGCGTTCCAATTTTTTTATTGTGGAAGACGGGGTGGTCGTTACGCACACGAGCGTAGAAACCGGTGGCGCTAAAGTCAATGAAATTTTGGCAAAGAATTGGAATTTAGCCGAAGCGCTCGCGGAGCAAGCTAAATTTGATTCGTTTTCCAATTTAATGTCATTGCCCAAAACAGCACCGGAACTTTTGGTGGCCGGACAAATGTTAGCGCCCGTTATTCTGCCGATTATCAAAGAAATAGAATATAATTTTGATTTGTATTCACGGCGCAACGGCAACGCCAGCCACCGTCCGGAAAAAATTATTTTAACCGGTGGAGCGTCAATGTTGCCGACTTTGACCGATGCTATCGCCGACAAATTTAAAATAAAATGTTATGTGGGCGACCCCTGGGGGCGAGTGGTGTATCAAGATGGTTTGAAGCCGGCTTTGCGTAAAGTGGGGCCAAGATTGTCCGTGGCCATTGGACTTGCTTTACGGGGTGTGGTATAATATTGGTAATGTCAAATTTCCAATTTCCAATGTCAAAGTGATTGGTTTAATATTTTGAAATTTTATTTAATATATGCCTGAAGAAAATATTCACGTTTTTGTCGTGGAGGACGACACTTTTCTGTCCGGTATTTACCAGAAGAAATTTGAAATGGAGGGATTTAAAGTCAGTGTAGCCGATAATGGCGAAAAAGGATTAATCGACATTGCCAAGAAAAAGCCGGATGTGGTTTTGTTGGATATTTTGTTGCCGAAATTGGATGGGTTCGCGGTTTTGGCAAAATTAAAAGCCAATCCGGAAACAAAAGATATTCCGGTAATTTTGCTTACCAATTTGGGGCAAAAAGACGATGTAGAAAAGGGTTTGGAAGCGGGCGCGGTTGATTATTTAATCAAAGCGCATTTCAAACCATCGGAAGTAGTGGCCAAGGTACGAAAAGCTTTGACTAATAAATAGTCGATAACCGGTCGTTTGTTTTATCCTATATTAATTTTGGAAAGGGGGTGACAATATGAATAAGAAAGGTTTTACATTAATTGAACTTTTGATCGTTGTTGCGATTATCGGTTTATTGTCAACTTTAGCTGTTGTCGCCTTAGGTTCCGCCCGTGTTAAAGCGCGCGATTCCAAACGTTTGGCCGACTTGAAACAATTGCAAACCGCTTTAGAATTGTACTATACCGACAATAATGATTACCCGCCCGGTACCGCCATCAATTTGGGCGACACCAATTACGCGTGTTTGAACTCGGACGGTTTTGCGATTTCCGGTTGTACCAGCCCTTATATGGGCCAGGTGCCGGTTGACCCGCAAGATGCATTCTATGGTTATACGATGGCGTCCAGTTCGTATACCGTAACCGCCTCTTTGGAAGGCACGGTAAACGATTTGACCGGTGATATCCAATTGACTCCGGCTGGTATTGCTGTGGCTCAGTAGAATATTCCCAGTGATCACCCGGCTTCGCTACGCTTCGCCGGGCAAGCCCGTAGTGCCAATATAAAGCACGCGGGGCTTGCCCGGCGTAGCGAATGCGAAGCCGGGTATTTTTGTTTTTAAAGCATTGTGGTATAATAAAAATGGAGATAATTGCTATGCATCTTGATTTGGGTCCGGAAATTCGATATTTTGGCTATGCCATTTATTTATTAGTGGCTATTTTTGGCGTTATTCTAGGCAGTTTTTTAAATTCTTGGATTTGGCGCGCACGCGAAAATATTAAAATTGTCGGCAATGCCAGAAGCATTTGTATCCATTGTCGCCATATTTTGAAGTGGTATGAAAATATTCCGTTGTTGAGTTATTTGCGCCAACATGGACAATGCAGTTATTGTCACGGGGAAATACCAGCGCACTATTTTTGGGTGGAATTAGTAATGCCGTTTTTGCTGATGTTGGTTTTTTATCATTGCGTCCAGTTCGCGCATTTTAGTGAATGGGAGTTGGTGCGTAATATTTTCTTTTTATCTTTTCTTGTTATTATTTTTAAATACGATTGGTTGTATCGCGAGATTCCGAGCGATGTGGTCTGGGCGGGTGTGGTGTTGGGTTTGTTTATAAATTATTCTTTTTTAAATAAGTCGTTGTTTAGCATGTTGTTAGGATCGGCCATAATGGGCGGATTTTTTTTAGCGCAATATTTAATTTCCAAAGGCCGTTGGATCGGCGGGGGTGATGTGCGACTCGGGTTTATGTTTGGATTGTGGCTTGGTTGGCCGGTCACGCTCGTTAGTTTGTTTGTTTCTTATATTTTAGGCGCGATCGTCGCGGTCGGATTACTCGTCGCCCATAAGGTTAATCGTCAAAGTGAGATTCCGTTTGGGACGTTTTTGGCAGTGGGGGTGTTTGGGTGTCTGATGTGGGGGGATAAAATAGTAAAATGGTATATGATGTTTCTCGGAAAGTAGTATGTTAATCAGAAATACTAATTTAAATTAGTATTTCACCCTCAAACCAATGTCCCAATCCTGCTCCCAATTAACCACCACACTAAAACACCTGCAAACACTGCAAGGTGATTTTCAGCTTGTTTTGACAAGTTATTTACAAACCGGCACAGACGCGGACAAAGCCAAACTGGAACAATTAAAACAAGCAATCATAACCGCTCAAGAAGAATATGAACGCGCGAGTTTGGTAAAAGTGGAGTGGGTTAACAAAGACCAAACCAAACACCAAATCATCGCCAAACAGGTCGTTATTTTGGAATACATTAAAAAACAAATTGGTGATTTTCAAATCGAATCCAATCAATATGGCGTAACTCAGAAGATTAATATTAATTACAATCGTTCCGCAGCCCCAATTATAAATGAAGCTCTTAAGTTTACTAATAAATTAAATGGTTTAAAATGGCTTTATTGCTACAATAACCTTCGACTTTCTGCGCTCCCCGAATTGCCAGATGGTTTACAAAAGCTTTATTGCTCCGACAACCCCCAACTATCCCAACTACCCAAATTGCCAGATAGTATTACATACATAAATATCCAAAACACCCCGGCCGCGAAAGACCCCGAAGTAATCGCCAAATTGGAAGAATTCAAAACAAAGCACCCCACTGCCGAGGTATATTATTAACCTGAAAAAAATTAAAATACTAATTTAAATTAGTATTTCCATCTTAAATATTTAATTCTTAATCAAACATAAATTATATGTCAATGCGAAAAGCCCAAGAGCAGAAAATTAGAAAAATAATCAGAGTTGGCGACAGCTACTGCATTACTATCCCCATCGCGATTATCCGTTTGCTTAAATGGCGAGAAAAGCAAAAAGTCGTTGTTCAGGAGAAAAACGGCAAAATAGTTATACAGGATTGGCAAAAATCCTAATTTTGTAATATAATAACAGCATAATATCAACTATTTCTTTATTCATTTATAGCATGCCATATGTCAAAAGAAGCACTATCAAGTGGGGCGCAAGATTCCGAATTATACCAAGTATATCGCGGACACGAGCGGGGGGTTACAGCGGGGGAGCGCGTTGTCGCTTCTTTAGAAAAAAATCCCCATTTACAGCGGATAAATAGTTTGTTGGCCGAATGTGAGCAATTAACCGGCGTTGATATGACAGATACGGATGATAGTTCAACTGTAGAGTCATCGGAGACAAATGCTTTGGCCGCCTCTAAAGCGGAAATGGCCAGAATTGAACAAATTTTATCCAAAGAACAGATTGAGTCGTTGTCTAAAGTGGCGTGTAAACGGGTAGTTAATTTTGTCCGTATTCGTCGTAAAGTGGAGCGCGCTCAAGCGGAAATAAAAGAAGAATTAGTTGCTTTGATAACTTCGGTTCACGACCAAAGTAATACTCGCGAAGCTACTGAAGTGTGGCAAACTATTAACACCTTGGAAGAGGCGTTGGCTTTATCGCCTGATCAAATTGATCGTTTGGCAACGCAAAGTCCGGAAGCGTTTACCGCTCACTGGTTGTTGCGTTTGCGTCATTATAAAAAACAATATGAAAAAACCGGTTTAATTGAAACTCCGGGGGTGGCAAAAGTGTCGGCCAGATTAATGAAAGATGTGCGCAAGAAGTTAGAAGGCACCAATGGCGTGGCAGTGCTTTTGGGTGATACCGGTACTGGTAAAACCGTGATGGCTCGCAAAATTGCCGAGGAATTGTCTCCGGATGGAAAATATGAATTTGTCGGCGCGCATAGTCGTATGACACCGGATGATCTGTTGCATCGTTTTGGCATTACGGTTGAAGAGTTGGATTCCGGTAAAGTGCCGATGCTCATCAAAAAAGCGCAAGAAAAATATCAGACAGACAATCCGACTGTTACGGGAGAACAGTTGACCGCGGATTTGAAAACTGTCGCCGAAGTAGTTAAACAACACGCGTCTGAAAAACAACTTGTCAGCAAGAAATTATTAGAAGCAGTGGGTCGAGCCATGGAAAACGGTTCAATAGTCGTAATTGATGAGTTTAACTATTTGTCGCCCGAAACCATGGCGGCGTTAAACGATGTTTTGAGTAATGCCAACAAAACCAAACCGGGATTTGGCATAATTATGACCGGTAATTTTGGTAAAAAATTTAAACGGCAAGGGCTTGATCCGGCGCTTGTAAATCGTCTTTCTTCCGGGATATGTGATTATAATTATCCACCCCAAGAAATTGACGCTACTTTGGAAAATTCCATTATTTCCAAAGAAGACGCCGATAATGGCGCGCCCACTAAACCGCGTGATTTATTTTTGTCCGGACTCACGCAGTCAGTGGATAATAAAGGCAATTTGTCCGGGCCGGCTGATACCTTGGATAATTTATGGGGGTTAAGTCAAAATTTCGCGCTTATTCAACAAGTGGCCGGTGGTAAAGATACTCGTAATTTGGAAATTGGGACGAGTATGGCGCAGGGGATATCCAAATTTAATTTTGAATCGTTTTTCTTGTCATTCCGCAATTATAACAGTATCGTTCGGGAGTGGAAATTAGACGGATATGAGTATTCGCTTGATTGGTATATATATGAAAATGTTATTCGTCCGGCGGGTGTTATCGCTCCGCGCGAAGCCGCGCAGTTGTTTTATATATTTCAAATGTGGGGTGGAAAATTTGCGGGAAATGAATGGAGTGGTGTTACCGTGGACGCGACCGCTTGGACAATCACCGGTTTAGAAACCGTGCCGGATAAAGAAAATTTTAAGCGTAAAAATATTCCGCGCAAATATTTTTTACCAAGCGAAATAGTGGAAGCCGCGTCCGGCCGGCAAATGCCTGATTATCAAGCGAGTGAGGAGCGCAAACAAACGCGCCAGGAACAGGAAAAAGAAAAGTTTACTGTTGATATGGAAAAATTAGACAAAGAGTTGGCAGAGTATATTGCCAACAATGAATATGTGTTGGAGATTTGTGCGGCTTTGTAAGCAGGCGCTCCACCGGTATAATAATTTATTGATTTTTTATTTATGAGCAGTGATAAGATTGGACCACCCGGTTTTGAAATGGCCACTGTGGGCAAGTCCGAACCGACACCACCGACACCGGAGCGCGACCATAGTTTGCTCGCGGAAAAATATCGCAATTTACAAGCCGTGGGGCAAATTTTTGTGGGTGCGGTGGCTTATCAAGTGTTAATTGACCCTGATTGTGACACCTATAGTTTTTCTCATACGGATAGAACAATGCGCGTATCGCCTCAATTGATTGAAAAACACGGCCTAGATGATTTAGAGCAGTTATATATATATTGTCATGAGCTGGCTCATTTATCGCAATTGACAGATGACCCCGATAGTTATGTGGAGAGTTTTGAGGTTGCCAAAACCAAAGCGAAAAAATACGCGTCGGCGCCAGAAACAGGTGAAGAATTGATTGAAACTAAAAATCAACAAATCGCCCAACAAATGTGGGATCGCTTTTTTAATATTTTTTTAGATGTTCATGCCAACGCGCGTGTAAAAGCACGTATGCCGGTCTTTCAGCAACGTGATCAGAATGGTCGGTTAGTGGAAGAAAAATTATATACCAAGTCATTTTCGGTAGGCGCCGAGCAAGCGTGGTCAGATCAATTTTTAAATTTAGCGCTTTTTGGTCAAATGGTGCCGACGGGGGACATTGGCCAATTGCATCCCGAAGTGGCTACGGTCTTTAACACCCCGATTGCTTATCTTGGTCGCAAATTTGCCAATCTTGGTGTTTTTATCAGAGAATGTTTGGCTGATCCTAATTTAAATGTGGCGCATTTTTTTGCTCGTTTGCGACGAGTGGTTGAGCCGGTTTTTGAAAAATTACTTGATGCTGATATTGAGGCCGGTAGAATTAACGCAAAATCTGCTAATAAAAACAGGATTGGGGTGGGCGCTCCGATTGACCAAGGTAGTGCTCGTAAAATAGCGGGAGAAATAAAAAAAGCCAGACAATCGCGCGCGCAAAGGGCCAGCGACGCTATTTTGGAAAAATTTAAACAAGCCGGACTGGCGGATGGATTTAATGAGCGCGATATCTTGCGTCAGATAGAAATAATGAAAGCGACCGACGAAGTATTTAGGAGTATGGTATCAATTTGGGAATCATTTATTAAATTGATTGCGAACATAAAATATGTTGAACAGGGCGGTCATCGTTCCGGTAAAAATTTTTCTGTTGTTGATTTTATTCGTCAATTGCCGGATTTTTTAACAAACCCGGACGCGTTGCGTGTTTTTACGCGCGAATATGCCAGCGAAGAAAGGCCGGATTTTCGGCCAAAAAAAATATCATTGTATTTAATCACGGATTTATCCAGCAGTATGGATAGTAACAAAAAACGCGCGGTTCAAGAAGCCGGGTATGCTTTTATCAAAAGTTTAATTCAGTATCGGCGTAATTTAATGATTGATTTGCCGGAAAACAATAATCAATTTCCTTTGGCGATTAATGTTAGAGCCATTGGTTTTGGTAGTAGCGCGGTTGATCTATTGCCTCCAACCGCAACCGAATTGGAAAATGGCCAAATAGTTGACGAGGGTGATTTAGATAAGCGTTTGTGGAAAATGATTAAAGATATTAATGATATTGGTTTAGGCGGTACCGATGATTCATTACCTCTTGAAATTGTGTGTCAAGATGTCCAGAAACCGGATTGTGTCACTCGTTTGGAACAAGGTGATGAGCTGGTGGTAGTGTTGGAAATTACCGATGGTGACACCATTAATCCTGATGCTTCACAAGGGTTGGTGGACAAGCTTAATGGCTTAAAAAATGTCTATGCTCACGCTATAAAAATAGAGGGGCCGATTTATGCCGAAGATAGGCCGGTTCGGTTGCCAAGTGATTCACAAGCGGGCGATGACGGGGAAGATCGTGCGATGCCTAGCGCTGTGGCGGATACGGGCAAGTTTGAACAGGTTTGGGGCAAGAACGGGGCACCGCTTACGGATTTATTGGCGTTAAAAAAAGTTGCTTTGAAAATTTTGGCTCAAGCGATTACGGATCATCAAGAAGTTCAATAATGAATATGTCTGCAAGCCAATCCTGCTCCCAATTAACCACCAAATTAAAACACCTGCAAACACTGCAAGGTGATTTTCAGCTTGTTTTGACAAGTTATTTACAAACCGGCACAGACGCGGACAAAGCCAAACTGGAACAATTAAAACAAGCAATTACAACTGCCAAAGAAGAATATGAACGCGCGAGTTTGGTAAAAGTGGAGTGGGTTAATAAAGACCAAACCAAACACCAAATCATCGCCAAACAGGTTATCATCTTGGAATACATTAAAAAACAAATTGGCGGTTTTCAAATCAATTCTAATCAATATGGCGAAGTTGAACTGCTTGATATTAATAACAATGGCTCCGCAGCCCCAATTATAAATGAAGCTCTTAAGTTTACTAATAAATTAAATGGTTTAAAATGGCTTTATTGCTACAATAACCTTCGACTTTCTGCGCTCCCCGAATTGCCAGATGGTTTACAAAAGCTTTATTGCTCCGACAACCCCCAACTATCCAAACTACCCGAATTGCCAGATAGTTTGCAAGAGCTTTATTGCCACAATAACCCCTTACTATCCAAACTACCCAAATTGCCAAATAGTTTGCAAGGGCTTAATTGCTCCAATAACCCCTTACTATCCAAACTACCCAAATTGCCAAATAGTTTGCGAGGGCTTAATTGCTCCGACAACCCCCAACTAACCGAACTACCCGAATTGCCAGATGGTTTGCAAGGGCTTAATTGCTCCAATAACCCCCAACTATCCGAACTACCCAAATTGCCAGATAGTATCACATACATAGACATCCGAAACACCCCGGCCGCCCAAGACCCCAAAGTAATCGCTAAATTGGAAGAATTCAAAACAAAGCATCCCACTGCTGGGGTATTATATTAACCTTAAAAAAATTAAATACTAATTTAAATTAGTATTTCACCCCCAAACCAATGTCCCAATCCTGCTCCCAATTAACCACCAAATTAAAACACCTGCAAACACTGCAAGGTGAATTTCAGCTTGTTTTGGCAAGTTATTTACAAACCGGCACAGACGCGGACAAAGCCAAATTGGAACAATTAAAACAAGCGATTGAGATTGCCAAAAATGAATATGAACGCGCGGGTTTGGTAAAAGTGGAGTGGGTTAATGCATACCGAACCAAACACCAAATAATCGCCAAACAGGTTATTATTTTGGAATACATTAAAAAACAAATTGGCGGTTTTCAAATCAATTCTAATCAATATGGCGAAGTTGAACTGCTTAATATTAATAACAATGGCTCCGCGACCCCCACTATTAATGAAGCTCTTAAGTTTACTAATAAATTAAATGGTTTAAAACGTTTTTTTTGCTCCAACACCCAACTATCCCAACTACCCAAATTGCCGGATAGTTTGCAAGAGCTTTTTTGCCACATTAACCCCCAACTATCCGAACTACCCAAATTGCCGGATAGTTTGCAAGCGCTTAATTGCTCCAGTAACCCCCAACTATCCGAACTACCCGAATTGCCAGATAGTTTGCAAGCGCTTAATTGCTCCAGTAACCCCCAACTATCCAAACTACCCGAATTGCCAAATAGTTTGCTAGGGCTTTATTGCCATAATAACCCCTTACTATCCAAACTACCCAAATTGCCAAATAGTTTGCAAGGGCTTAATTGCTCCAATAACCCCTTACTATCCAAACTACCCAAATTGCCAAATAGTTTGCAAGAGCTTAATTGCTCCGACAACCCCCAACTAACCGAACTACCCGAATTGCCAGATGGTTTGCAAGGGCTTAATTGCTCCAATAACCCCCAACTATCCGAACTACCCAAATTGCCAGATAGTATCACATACATAGACATCCGAAACACCCCGGCCGCCCAAGACCCCAAAGTAATCGCTAAATTGGAAGAATTCAAAACAAAGCATCCCACTGCTGGGGTATTATATTAACCTTAAAAAAATTAAATACTAATTTAAATTAGTATTTTCAATAAATTGTAAGATTCCAAAATGAAATTTAGCGGTTATGTTCAAAAATTTAAATCAAAAAATCGAAAAACTGCGCTCGCAAATCAATGACCTTCGCTATCGCTATCACGTCCTCAACGACCCAGAAATTACCGACGCGATGTATGAAGGGCTAGTTAGTGAATTGCGTAAAATTGAAAGCGAGCATCCGGAATTAATTACGCCTGATAGTCCGACGCAACGGGTGGCTGGAAAACCTTCGGAAGAATTTAAAAAAATCATTCACACCGTTCCTCAATGGTCTTTCAACGATGCTTTTTCCGAAGAGGATTTGGCTGATTGGCAAGAGCGAATTTTGAATTTTTTAGAAAAAACGCCGTTTGGTCGGCCGTTTGATTTGGATTATGTTTGTGAATTGAAAATTGATGGTTTGCACATGGTTTTGACTTATGAAAAGGGATTGCTAAAAACCGCGGCGACGCGTGGCGATGGCAAAGTGGGCGAGGATGTGACGGTAAATATTAAAACGATTCAGAGTGTGCCACTGCGGTTAAAAGAGTCGGTTGATTTGGTGGTGGAAGGCGAAGTGTGGCTATCGGCTACAATGTTGCGTGAAATTAACGCTTGGAGGGCGAAGCACGGCGAAGCCCTCTTTGCCAATCCACGCAACGCGGCGGCAGGAACGATTCGGCAATTGGATTCACAGGTTGTGGCTGATAGGAGGTTGGCATTGACGGCGTATGATGTCAGTAAGATTGAAGATTTAAGATTGAAGATTGATTGCCAAGCGGACGAGTTGCGAGCGTTGGATAAATTAGGGTTTTTGACTGATAAAAATTGGCGGGTTTGTAAAACATTGCCGGAAATTTTCAAATTTTATTCTGAAATTCAAAAAAAACGCGAATCATTTCCATTTTGGATTGATGGGATTGTTATTAAAGTTAATCAAAAAAAATATCAAGACGCTTTGGGTTTTACCGGTAAAGCGCCACGTTGGGCCATAGCGTATAAATTTCCGGCCGAGCAGGGGACCACGCGCGTGAAAGATATTTATGTGCAGGTGGGGCGTACGGGGGCATTGACGCCAGTGGCATTACTGGAAGCGGTAAAATTGGCTGGTTCCACGGTAACGCACGCCACGCTTCATAATTTTGATGAAATTAAACGACTGGGGGTAAAAGTGGGGGATATGGTGGTGGTGGAAAAAGCCGGCGATATAATTCCCAAAGTGGTGCGAGTGTTGGAAAAGATGCGCACGGGTACGGAAAAATTTGTGAGTGAACCCAAGAAATGTCCGATTTGCCACGGCGTGGTAGAACGACGCGAAAGTTTGGATAAAAAACAAACTAAATCAGTCGGTTTATTTTGTATAAATAAAAAATGTTTTGCCCAAGAATTAGAAAATATTATTCATTTTGTTTCCAAACACGCGTTTGATATTGATGGTTTGGGAGAAAAAATTGTGGAGCAGTTGATGAGCGCGGGACTTATTAAAAATTCGGCCGATATTTTTACTTTAACAGTGGGGGATTTGGAACCATTAGAAAGATTTGCGGAAAAATCAGCGGAAAATTTAATTGCGTCAGTGGAAAAATCTAAAAAAATTACTTTGGCGCGATTTATTTACGCTCTGGGTATTCGGCATGTAGGCGAAGAAACCGCCCTGCGCCTCGCTAATCATTTTGGCAGTTTAGAAAAAATTAAGACGGCCACGGCCGAAGAATTGACCGCTGTGAATGATGTTGGCCCGGCTGTTACCAACGCGATTTTTGAATGGTTTGCCGAAAAAGAAAATGTGAAATTAGTAGAAGATTTAATCGTGAGTGGTGTTTCGCTTCAATCTTCAATCCTTAATCTTCAATCTTCAAAATTGTCCGGCCTCACCTTCGTCATCACCGGCACTTTGGAACATTTCGGCCGAGACGAGGTCAAAGAGAAAATAAGGGCCTTGGGAGGCCAAATTAGCGAAAGTGTGAGCAAAAATACCAGTTTTGTAATAGCCGGCGAGTCCGCCGGGTCAAAATTGGCCAAAGCGCGGAAATTGGGGGTTAAGGTGTTAAATGAGGACGAATTTGTAAAGATGGTGAATAAATAAAAAAATAATAGTCAAAGTATTTGTATAAATCAACGCATTGGTTTATAATATACTAACATAATTATTAAGTATGTTATAAGTATGTTAATTGAACAATTGCTCGCTATCGCACAAAAAGGCTCGGAAAAGCCACTGGTATTGTGGCTTGATGAGTTTCGGGTTTTGGCCGATAATCTACTGCCTAATTTGGAGGTGTTAGCCAATGAAATTGACCAAGAAACCGATGTTGTCGCTAATTTACAAAAATTGATTGCAGTTCTAAAAGAAGATAGTCCCAAAGAAATTGAACTTTCGCGTTGTTTATCGCATATTGCGGATGTCTTAGACAAGAAAGCGGGAGGACGGAGTAATGAAACGGTAAGTAATTATTTACGTTCGGTAATGCAATTTACAAATTTGGCTCAAATGGGGGAATTTGCCGGCCAGACGAGAAATAATTTAAAAAATAAATTATCTATTCAGGACCAAAAAGATTATGATTTGAAATTATTTAAACACGAAGGCATGCTGTATTGTTTGGAATATTATTTAGCTTTGTATAAAGCGACAGTTGACACTCCTGACGAAAAAAATAAAAGAAAATATATCGAAAATATTGAAATTAATTTGGGTTTTGGCAAAGTGCCTGGTTTGTGGATAGATTTTAGCCGTAATGAGGTGTTAAATAAGTTTATCTATTTAGTGTTAGAAGATGAATTAAGATTACAGTTATTGCGGATATATTTTGATTTAAAATTGAAATTAATGAAAATAGAAATGCATTGTGATAAGCAGATGGTTTGCCAAGCGAAGTATAATTCTATTACCATTGAAGAGGTTGTTGGTGCGTATAAACATTTTTTGGCAGAACTATTGACAGTTTTTCATAATGTTGGTGTGGAAAATTTGACTAGTTTATTTTTTAAGCCATATGGCGATAAGCCAGCTGTAAATGAAGTTATTAAAATGCTTTAAAATATTATTTTTAAAATTAATTTTATGCCAGTAGACACAAAAGACGACAAAAATAAAAAAGAACTAAGCCCCAAAGAACAAGCAGAAGTAGAGGCAGGGTGGCAGAGCGCCGCTGCCAAGGTAGTTCGTGAGAGTGGTGCGGAAACAGAGCTTGTTAGTTTGTTGTTAGAACCTAACAGTCCGGATTCACCGGCCGAATCTACCGTTGAATCAACTGGATCAGAGCCAATAACGCCAGAAGTAACAAAGTCGGCGGAAGAGCGCGAGCAAATGTCAACTGAAGAAGTTGTAAAACTATTGGGTGATATTGCCGAATTTCGTCTTCGGAAATTTGTAAATATTGACAATATTAAAGAGTATGTGGATAATATTAAATATTCAGATGTCAAAGTGCCACACAAAGTTAAAGTAGAGGCGATGGCGCGCGTAAGTGATTACTTGTCTCACTTAGCGAAGAGTAGGGCTGATTCTTGTGCGCGAACTGAAGTGGCACATATGTTGATAATACTTCAAGCCGTTGATAGTTCAATGGTGGAAGGTGAAATGGAAAAATTGTATCGTACTTTTGCGTTGAATGGAGACAGGGCGACGGCTAGGGTATGCAAAGATATTACTGGGATTGAGGAGCCAGAATATACTGAAGAGGAAGAGGAGAAGTCCGGCAGTTGGTCTGTGGTAGAGCCAATAGTTGATGGCGGTGATTTGTGTATTTGCGAGTGGAATAAAGAATGCGACGCGTATGTGATGGTAATTCCCAAATCAAGATACCAAAATTTATCTCATATGTTTGTTTTGTCCGACCGACGTGAAGATGCTGAAAGGGTCTTTGCTTTTGCTAAAAGTAAATTTGAAGAGATTGATTTAGAACAGTTTAAGACGCTTGACGATGAAAATTTAGACCCCAAAATTCGTTATGAATTAAAACACAAGAAAGATGAATTGATAAAGCACCAATCAACCATAGTTTATAAGGAAACTCTTAAATATGCGAGAGAAACGGTATTAGGTTCTCCAGAAGCATCAGAATATCATATGAGTCGTTTGGATCCGGAGAAAGACAACGCTACTGCCGTTCGTTTGCTTAATGATATTGATAATATACAAGGTGATGATAATTTGACTGTTGCTGACGCTAAAATCGAGCATATTAAGAGCATACTTGACGCAAATAAACATATGCCTGATACCCAGCGTGATCAATTGATCGCACTGACAGATTTTTTGCGTGAATCGCGTGATATTGAAGAAAAGAGAGCGAAAGAATTGCAGGCAACAAGCCTGCCGGCTAGAAAAACTGGAATAAATAATTCATATGATAGGCAAACAAAATCAGCTTATAATTCATTTCTTAAAAAAGTGGGGGATAGTAAAAAGAATTTTCGAGAATGGCGAGACAAAATGATTCAGCAAGGGTTGTTGCGAGCTGAATTGGTAAGTACTTCTATATATAAATCACCACTGCGTGGTTTGGTTGATAGTAGTGATTGGGAATTTATGGTTAGGCCGGTTCCGGGCAAGAATGAACAGTTAAAAGACGCCGCCTATCAACTAGCAATTGAAAAGCAGAATAATAAATTATATTTGCTTAGTGAATCGGATCGAAAATTGCGTGGTGAAGATTGGGATAAAGCCGTTGTCAAAAAAAGAGCGGAAGTATTGGCGGATATTAAAAAAGAAATAAAAAGAGCGATTAAATTTGGCGAAGGAAAAGTCCAATGGCCGTTTAATACTCTTTTTAGAGGTAGATTTATTGGTGAGAATGAATTGTCAGGTTCAAGGATGGAACGTTCACAAAATAAGGAATTTCTGAAGGATCTGTTTTTAGACCCAGATTTTATTAGTAGTATCTGCGAAAGAGGTCAGAATACTGTGGTTTTGCGAGAATTAGTAAAAATGTTGAAAGAAGCTTACCCAGAGGAAGGGGATGCTTTGGCAGCGGCGACATTTGATAAGTTTTTAACCGCCAGAGAACAAGCGGATATTGAGATTGGTCGATCCAAGGGAGAAGCACCGGAGGATGGTGAATATAAATTGGCGACAACGCGATTTCGTGTCTTTGGGAGAAGGATGCAAGAATTTGGGATTGATGTTAAATTTGATCAGTTGACATCGGTTGATGATGAGATAATAAGAAAAATTGAGCCAGTGATGATTTTGATGGACGATGATGATGAACTGCGACGACAATATTTAGAGCTTATTAAAAAACATCTGGGCGAACAAGGGGTAGCTGATATGGTTAAAAACGTATTCTTTTTAAGTTTAATAGAAGATCCACAAAAGAAGCATGCGTTACAGTCGACTGCTGAGTTTTATCATAATTTTGATACTACCTCTTCTATTCTTCGGTTTTTTAATCAAAGCGGTGTGTTGGACTTAGCCCAAGCTCGGGCGTTAGTCGCGGAAATTGAAAAAATGGTCACAGAGAGAGCTGAAAATGGAGCTAGAAGTGGTTATGACACAGAAAGAGAACTGAAAGATGTTAGATTGGCTATTAATTCGGTTTTTGCGGGAGAGATTGATGCTTCATTAACATTCTTGGCTCAATTAGGACTTGATCCTGCGAAAGTTAGCGCCGAACAGTTGGATGTGATAAAGGCGGCGGTAGCTGGGGCAATGAAAAAATAAGTGTTTAGTAAGAAATAATTTTCATTTTTCCATTTTTCAATATTTATGCTATAATAATAAATAGCTAAAAAAACTTAAATATAGTGATTTTTCATGTCCAACATTCGCTGGTTTAAAGAACTCACAATCAAGGACGTTCCGCTCGTGGGTGGCAAAAACGCTTCCTTGGGCGAGATGTATCAAAAATTAAAGAAAAAGGGCGTGCCTGTTCCTAATGGTTTTGCGTTGACGGCTTCGGCCTATCGCGAATTTTTGACACATAATAAATTAGATAAAAGAATTAAACAGGCATTAAAAGGATTGGATGTAAAAAATGTGCGGGCGTTGTCGGCGGCGGGTAAACGGGTGCGGACAATGATTTTGAGTGGTGAGTTTCCGTTAGAAATGAAAAAGGAGATTGGCGGTGCATATAAAAAATTGAGTGCCGACTCCCACCGCCCCCTCGCCCCCTCCTCGGGCAGGAGGGGGAATGCGACCGATGTGGCGGTGCGCTCGTCGGCGACCGCCGAGGACTTACCTGATGCTTCTTTCGCCGGCCAACAAGAAACATATTTGAATGTGGTAGGTGAAAAAGCGCTTTTGGACGCGGTGCGAAAATGTTTAGCATCGTTATTTACCGATCGCGCGATTTCGTATCGTGAAGCCAAAGGTTTTGATCATTTTGCGGTGGCGCTTTCGGTTGGTGTGCAAAAAATGGTGCGTTCGGATTTGGGCTCGTCGGGCGTAATGTTTACCCTTGATACTGAAAGTGGTTTTAACGGCGTGGTTTTAATTAACGCGGCCTATGGTTTGGGCGAATATATTGTTAAGGGCCGGGTAACACCGGATCAATTTTTTGTTTTCAAAGATGGCGTGAAGCGTGGGTTTAAATCAATTGTCAGTCGCCGGCTGGGCACGAAAGACGCGCGTTTGGTTTATGGTAAAGGTGGCGGTACAAAATCAGAAAATGTAAAAATGTCTGATCAAAAGAAATTTTGTATTACCGAAGAGCAAGTGATTACGCTGGCCAAGTGGGGTGTAAAAATTGAAGAACATTATGGACACGCGATGGATATTGAGTGGGCGTTGGACGGTCAAACGAACGAATTATTTATCGTGCAAGCGCGTTCGGAAACCGTGAAGGGTCGTTCAGACAAAACTGTCATTGAAACCTATCGTTTAAAAAGTAAAAGTAAAATTTTAGCAACCGGAATTAGTGTTGGCCAAAAAATTGGGCAAGGGCGCGTGCGGATTATCAATTCCCCCAAACAAATGAAACAGTTTAAGGCGGGCGAAGTGTTGGTAACGCGAATCACCGATCCTGATTGGGAACCAATTATGCGGGTGGCATCAGCGATTATTACCGAACAAGGTGGTAAAACTTCGCACGCGGCGATTGTCTCACGCGAATTAGGCGTGCCATGTATCGTGGGCGCAGTCAAAGTGCGACAACTTTTAAAACAAGGTCAAGAAGTGACGGCCTCGTGCGCGGATGGCGAAATCGGTTATATTTATCAAGGCCATTTGCCGTTTGAAGTGGAAAAAACCGAATTGAAAAATTTACCGGAAACAAAAACAAAAATAATGATGAATGTCGGCAATCCGGATTCGGCTTTTTCTTTGGCCAATATTCCGTGCGATGGCGTTGGTCTCGCGCGCGAAGAATTTATTTTCACCAATTTTATAAAAATTCATCCGCTGGCTTTAATAAATTTTGATAAATTAACTGATCACGCGGTAAAAACAAAAATTAACGAATTAACATTGGGTTACACTGATAAAAAACAATTTTGTATTGATAAATTAGCCGAGGGTATCGCGTTTATCGCGACCGCCTTTTATCCGCATGATGTAATTGTGAGGTTGTCTGATTTCAAAACTAATGAATACGCGACTTTAATCGGCGGAAAAGATTTTGAACCAAAAGAAGAAAATCCCATGATTGGTTGGCGGGGAGCGTCGCGCTATTATGATCCCAAATACAAGCCCGGGTTTGCGTTGGAATGCGCGGCATTTAAAAAAGCGCGCGAACAGTGGGGCTTAAAAAATATTATTGTGATGGTGCCGTTTTGTCGCACGGTAGAAGAAGGTAAAAAAGTGTTGGCGGTGATGAAAGAATATGGTTTGGAGCGCGGCAAAGACGGCTTACAAGTATATGTAATGTGCGAAATCCCATCCAATGTAATTTTGGCCAAAGAATTTTCCGAAATTTTTGATGGGTTTTCGATTGGGTCCAATGATTTAACGCAATTGACTTTGGGAGTTGACCGTGATTCGCAGTTAGTCGCGCATGTTTATGATGAAAATAATTTAGCGGTGAAGACATTGATTCGCCAAGTGATTGAAGTGGCGCATAAATATAAACGCAAAGTAGGTATTTGCGGACAAGCGCCCAGCGATTATCCGGAGTTCGCGCAATTTTTAGTGGCTGAAGGGATTGATAGTATTTCGTTAAATCCTGATACGGTAGTAAAAACAAAAATTAAAATTAGCGAAGAAGAAAAAAAGTTGGGTATTAACTTGTCATCCCGACTAAGTCGGGATCTCTCTAAAAATATCGCCACCAAAGCGTTGTCGGTATTAGGTGTAATTGGCTTGGCTTTGATGTTAACCGGTTATACTTGCGAGGCGGTGAATTATAATAAAAAGGCGGAAGAAATTAAAACGAGCGTGAACGCTCAACTCGCGGAATTTAAAAATGAATATCAGGCCGAATTGAAAAAAATTCAGGAGCGACCCCAGCATTATCAAGAAACCGGCCTTGCGCAATTTTATTTGAGTTACCCAAATGGGTGGATGATAAAACACAGTGAAAATAGAGTGGAGTTTTTTAGTCCTGATGGCCCCGGTGATTTTATAATTTTTTCAGGAGAAAATCGGTACGATCCAATGTTGGGAGAAAAAATTGCCACTGGCACCTGGTTTGGGTATGATTTTAAACGATTTAAACCGGTTATTCTCGCGGTTTCTTTACAGACAAACAGTTATGAAGTAATGGAATTATACGAAACCGTTAACAAAAAATCAGTGAAAGTAATGGAATTTTTTGGTGATAGTGAAAATTTTGATAATATTTTAAACACGATTAAAGATTTTAAAATTTAATATGGCAGAAAGAAAAAATCCGGCCGATGAGGCGGTGTTTGGTAATTTAGCCGATGATGTCGAAACATCCCAGTTAGTAGAAGGCCTGTCTTCTTTAAGTAATTCTTTAGCGTTAGTTGGTGATGGTAAAGTGCGCAAAATTAAAACACGTCAAGATTTAGCAAAAGCGCTTGGTGTTGAAGATGTGAAACCAAATTCCAATCCAATTATTGTTGAAAAGTTAAATAACAACTCATAAATCCAAACAAAAAAACGTCCCAAAAATTGAGACGTTTTTTTGTTGTTCGTTCTATTTTTTATTGGCAAAATAAGCCACGACAGATAATCCAAACGCCGTTACCGCCATCAGCGGAATTGTAATATAACCATAAGTCAAAACAAATTTCTGCGCGCAAGAAACCGAATAACCAACCACGCCACAGGCCACGCCCGACACTACGCCTAATTGTAACAGGTAATGATAAATTGCGATTAGTCCACCAATGACCGATAGCGGTAAAGTATAAGCAAGCATCGCACCGGCACGTTTTTTAGCAAAAGCGGTAATTAGTAAAATTACTTGCGGATACATAAAAATTCTTTGCGCCCAGCATAGTTTGCACGGTTCATAGCCGGCAATTTCGGAATAAAATAAACTGCCGAGCGTGGCAATGGTGACGGCCACGAGCGCCAAGTGTGGAGCGTATTTGCGAATCAGCTCACGGTATTTATGGTTTGGCCAGAAAATTATTAAAGCTAAATGTTTTAAAATTATAATTTGTCCGATAATAGTGAGGATTGATAAAATCGTGGTGATAGTTGCGGTCATATATTAATTTAGTGGACAGCCGGTTTTGTCAGCCAATTCTTGCGGTGTAAATACGCGCGAGGTTTTTTCTCCATTTGAAAATACCCAAGTTGGATAGCTACTAATTCCCACGTCATTACAAACTGGTAATTGACCTTTGCCGTCGGGAGTGGAACATTCGGTGTAGGGGAGTAGTTTAGCGGATTTACCAAATTCGGCTTTTTGATCTTGGCAATGTGAGCACCAAAACGCGCCGTAAAAAATAGCGCCTTTGTCTTTTAAACAGCGCGCCAAATTGTCATATTGGCCCGGGCGAGATTTGGCGTAAAAAATTAGGCCGATTACTACGACAATGGTACCAATAATTAAAATAGTTGGTAAATATTTTTTCATGGGTATATTGTAACACAAAAAATTTGTGATTTCAACATCTCACCAAGTGCTCCTGCGCGAGAAGCATTTGGTGAGATGGCGCAGGGGTGAAGGTGCGCGCCACACCTCACGCGGAACCGGACGGCTCAACACGTGCCTTCCTGGGGAGTGGGGCGACAGGCGCCCCACTCATGTCCGTCTTGACCGCATACGCCGCAATAGGGCGCGCGAGCCAAAACAGGCGGTGAGACAAACTTTGGCTCACTCATTCGGCCGTCAACTGACGGTCGAGGGCGTGAACCATTGCGCTTCTCCTTGCGACCTTTGGGTCGCGGTTCGTGTTGTTTTTCGTCAAGCATGCGAATGCCGTGCTTGTTCTTCGGCCGTTCTGACGGCCGTCTCCAATCGTTCAACCCCACCTCCTCTCTTGGTTGAACTACCCAGGTATTTTCTCACATCCATCACCAGCGTCAATATTTTTGTCAATTGTCTGTGGCTGTGGATAACTAATTATTAATATTTTTTAATTTAATCTTCCCCATCACATGCAATTCGTTCATCGCGCGAGTTAAGGCGACATACAGCAAATCACGTTCAACCTTTTTAATTTCCACGGCCAGTTCCGGTGGCAGATTGTCGGCGTTAGAATAGTTTTCGCTAATACCAACCAGGCAGACGATTTCAAATTCCACGCCTTGCGCTTCTTGTCGGCTTAAACAATGGACGCGTTTGTTATCGGCAAATTCTTTTTTAAATTCAGTAAGATATTCTTTGTCTTCGGCCAAAATGCCAATAGTGCCGGTACTCGCGTCGGTAATTATTTTTTTAATTTGCGTGATTTCTTCCATGGCTGATTCACAAATATATTCCTGCACCGGTTGGCCATCTTTAATCCCTATCGGAATCTGTACCGAATATCTCAGTGCGCGAATGTAAAGCAAAATTTGTTTGGTATTGCGGTAAACTTTTTGTAAAGCGACTAGACGGTTGGTTTCTACGGTTTCGCCAATATCTCCCCAGTTTTTAATTGTGCCTAACTGTGTCTGCTGGGCCAGATCGCCAACATACACGACCGACTCCAGCCGGTGGTTTAGGCAAGTTTTAAGCAAAGACAATTGCTCGGGCAAGTAATTTTGAAATTCATCAATTATCATTAAATTGTATTGCGCCGGAAAGGCCTTGGTTTTTTTGCGATAAGTATTTCGTATTGATTGTTCGTAATATTCTTTGTTGATAGTAAATTCTCCAAAAGTTTTAAGATGATAGTGTAATAAAATAGTTAAATCAAAGCGGTCTAAAGCACGTTCGTGTTTTTGTTTGGCAAATAATGCTAATTGGATTTTGTCAAAATAAAATTGATAAATTTCAGTCAGTAATACAAAAATATTTTTGTTATATTTCAAATCGGTTGGCAATTTTTTTAAAGTCGTAAGTTTGGCAAATTCATATAAGTTTTTTTCTTTTTCATTTTGTCCTGGGCGGATAATTATTTGATAATTTTCCAAACGCAATACCCTGAGCGCCCATTCGGCAAAAGTGATAATTTCAACGCCACGAATGCCAAGTTCAGGCAGTAGGTGAGAGAAGTAATCTCGCGTGCCAACATCTTGCACTAAAACTAAAATTGAATCAGCGGAAAATAGTTCGGTGGTTTCGGGAGATTGCATTAAGTAGGCGACACGGTGAAGCGCCATCGTGGTTTTGCCAGAGCCAGCTGGGCCGGAAATTACCAGTGGCCCAGGATAAGGCGCGCGCACGATTTGGTCTTGCGCTTTTTCCATTTGTTCAATTACTTCGGGCAATACGAAGCCGGGTTTTTGACGGGTAAAATGTTCTTGATAAATCAATTCGCGTGGGACAGCTGTGCTTTCGGTGGATAAAAATTTTAATTTGCCGTCCACAATCATGTATTGGTCTTTGCTAAGTAGTTGACCAGTTTGGATACTGCCGTCCGGGCGAGTGTAAGAAGCGGTCCCGGGATTTTCAAAACGTAAGGCAGCGGCTGGCGTTACCCACGAATATATTTTTTCATCATTAAAAGAAAATTTACCAAAATACATTGTTTTGGTTTCGTCATTAATTTTGAATTCACAGCGCGTGAAATATGGAGAAGGGTAGAGTTGTTTTAGATTTTCGATTTGGACATCGTTGTGCGCGGCGATGGTATATTGCGCGATCGCATCGCCCGGGTGCAGGGCTTGGGCGGTTTTTTTCATTACCGTTCCTTTGGTTTCACGCCGGGCAATATCACCAGTTATTTTTTCACGGACATGATTAACGTGTGTTCGGGCTTTATCTAGAAATTGTTTTTTAAGTTCTTCTTTCATAATATATAGATTATACATTTAAAATAAAAAATCCCGACTTAGTCGGGATCTGGGCGATTATAATTTTTGAGTTTACTAAATTGTTGTATGTAGTAAGTCATACTTGTGTGAATAGTATAAACTGAAATTTGGCATTTGTCAAGTGTTATAAATTGGCTGGTCGGATGCCGACTCAGTCGGCACAACTTTCTCCCGATTCAATACGGGATGCAAGCACCGACTCAGTCGGAATGCTCTAAATAGTTGTTTTATAAAAAATAAGCCACTAAGCGGGTCGGACGGGACTCGAACCCGCAACTTCTGCCGTGACAGGGCAGTGCTCTAACCAGTTGAACTACCGACCCGCTTAATGGCTTACGCACCATGCTGTTCAAAGTACCACTTTATGTATTTTGTATTTTTTGTTCGTTTTAGTCTGCTTTCAAGTTTAGTCGCCTCAGAATTTGTTTGAGAAATTATGGTTCCAATCAAAGTCCACGGCGATCCTGTTTTAGTATACTTTTCTTCTCCGTTATTATGTTCTTTAAATCGTCTTGTTATGTTATTGGTTTTCCCGATGTAGTATTTATTTCTTGATTGGCTGTGCAGTAAGTAGGTATAAAATATTTCCTCCATATATTTTAATTACCCAGCAACTTTCCCGACTTAGTCGGGATGCTCTAACCAGTTGAACTACCGACCCGCTAATTATTCTAAATTGTTTTATATTAATTACTACAAATTTTTAACAAGTTAATTATAGTATATTTTTTGATTTTCGTCAAGACCAACCTAAAATAAAAAAACCCGGTAAGCGTCCGAACGAGCGAGAGTCAAAGGAGGGGGATGACTCCACTACGTTCGAACACTTACCAGGTCTTTAATAACTATTAAATAATTATACCGCACCGCCACAACCCTGTCAAGTCCTTAATTTAAGGCAAATTTTCTCAAACTGTGGATAACTCTTGTCCTGAACCGATGTTATCACATCTGGTTTAGGACGTAGCCCTGAACCGATGCCGTAGCATCTGGTTTAGGGTTTGACTACCGCTAAAATTTGTTTGAATAAGGCCGGGTAATTTTGCGCGATTTGCGACAATACCTTGCGGTCCAGCGCGATGCCTTTTTTCTTGAGCGCGTCCATTAATTTGCTGTAAGAAATTCCTTCTTTGCGAGCGGCGGCATTAATTTTTATTTGCCATAATCCGCGCGCGGTGCGTTTTTTGACTTTACGGTCGTTGAAAGCGTATTGGCCGGCTTTGGAGCGGGCGGTTTTGGCTACTTTAATCTTGGACTTGCGGCCCCACATGTAGCCCTTGGTATGTTTTAAAATTCCGCGTCGGCGTTTGGCATGCAATACGCCACCTTTAATTCTGGTCATAAATTTTAGTATTAGTTAGTTTATTATGATGTCATTCCCGCGAAAGCGGGAATCCAGTCGCCGTTTATAGTTTCTGGATCCCCGTTTTCACGGGGATGACAGTGATTTTCGATTAGTTCGGCATGGCGATATCCATGAAACCTTTCAAGGTTTTACTCGCGATGTAAGCACGGCGTTTATGACGACGGACTTTGCCGGTTTCGCGGGCGTTAAAATGGTCTTGGCCGGTAACGCGTTTTTTGATTTTACCGGTTTTGGTAACCTTGAATCTTTTGGCTATCGCTTTTCGGGTTTTCATTTTTGGCATATATTTTTATTTGTTTTTAAAAAGTTTATATTCTCATTAATGTCGCCATAATTTTGTTGGCTTGGCGTTCCACGTCTTCTTCGCGACGCACCGGAAAAACGGCGTTTAAGTCGGCGATAAATTTATTCATTACTTCCAGGGCCATTTGTCCGCGCTGCATTTCGCGACCGCGTAAAATTATTTCTATTTTTACTTTATCGCCTTGTTCAAAAAATTTAATCGCTTGATTTTTGCGGATTTCTAAATCGTGGGCGCCGATGCGCAGTGACAGTCGGACGCATTTGGTTTCTACCACGTGTTGGTGGGCGCGACGCAAACGGGCTTCTTTTTCTTGGGCATAGCGGAATTGTCCAAAGTTCATTATTTTTGCCACCGGCGGATCGGCTTTGGGGTTAATTTCCACTAAATCCAATTCACGTTCGCGCGCCAAGCGTATCGCGACCGCGGTTGGCATTACCCCTAAATTACCATTATCATCCAGTACCAAAACCTGAAGAGCCCGAATGCCTTCGTTGTAAAAAAATACCTTTTTTGGTTCCTCCGGTCTTTTTTTGCGGGAAATTCTCATAGTTAATTTTGTGGAGGCGGCGAGAGTTGAACTCGCGTCCGATGAAAACGATTATTACCTTCTACAAGTTTAGCGTTTTTATTTTTTTCGACGAACGGGTACGAAAAGCGCAAAAGTCACGTTCGCTTAGCCGAATTAATTTCGCTTATTTTGTCCGGCGCCAAAATAAACTACTTTCCGTGGTTTACACCGGATCTGTGCTACGGAATCTTACACAGACGATGCCGACCGGCCCTTAGGCCAAAGTCGGAGCTAAGTTACAGCTACCGCAGCCGCCAAAGGCGACAGCAATCGCGTTCTTAACTTTTGATAACAAGTTGGCACTTATTATGTTGTTTCGGCAGATTAAAGAGGCCCGAAACCGTCTCTACTTGCGAGTGACAACCGATTTTACCGTCGATGCCCAACGCCCCCGTATCAATTTTCAATTATCAATTTACAATTTTCAATTCAATTTTTCAATGTTCTCTTAATCTCTCGGTCTAAATCGCGCTTCTTAATTGTTTCACGTTTATCGTATTTTTGCTTGCCTCGTCCCACCGCGATTTCAACTTTGACAAAGCGATGTTTAGTATACACTGAAAGTGGCACTATTGTCAAGCCCTTTTCTTGGGTTTTTCCTTGTAAATAGCGGATTTCTCTTTTGTGAAGCAAGAGTCGTCGACTGCGGTCCGGTTCATACTCCAATTGTTTACCGGCCGGTTTGTAAGCGCTCACATGGGCGTTAATCAGATACGCCATATCATTATGAAAAGTAACATAGGCCCCCTTTAAAGAAATTTGTCCGTTTTTTACCGATTTCACTTCCGGTCCGGTCAATTCCAAACCCGCCTCCATTTTTTCGAGGATTTCGTAATCAAATAGTGCTTTTTTGTTCTGGGCCAAAGACATATTTTCCGTAGTTTAGCATAAATTTTCATAAAAAACAAGGGTTGATTTTTTGGCGCGGATGTGGTATAATATAAATATTAATAATGTCAAATATCCAATTTCCAATGTCAAATCAAATCCAAAATCTAAATTACAAATTTGACATTTTAACTTTGACATTGATTGGAAATTGGGAATTTGGATTTTGAAATTTCACTATATGTCCTTTCCTTGGCACAAAATTTCCATGCACCCGCGTTTGGCCGCGGTAACCGAATTTGTGGTCGCGCTTTTGTTTTGGTTGGCGCTTACGCGTTTGACGGTTTTTTGGATGTTAGTGGTTTGGATTTTATTTAGGCTCGCGCTATCGGCTATGGTTATTCGCCTTTGCTATTATCCGCCCGCTTGGAAACGCGTGCGTCATTTTTTGGTTTTAGCTTTATTTAATTTTGGTTTGTTATTTTATCTGCTTTTTGTGGAACAAATATTGAGCACGCGTTTGTCCGGGCTGATTTTTATATTTTTGCCGGCGTTAAGTTTTTGGTTGTTGCCGGCCACCCCCGATCGTTCTTTGCTCGCGTTTAAACCGGAACGGCGCGTTCGGCTCGCGTTGACGATTTTTGGCCTGTGCGGAATTTGGGTGGGAATTTATTCTTCTATTATTTTACAAATTTTTAACGTCCATTTCTGGTTGTGGTTATTTTTGGGTTCCTGCCTGTCCGCTTGGTCCGCGTATTTTTGGTGGCAAGAATATGAAATTGAAAATGTTACTAAAATGCGCGTTTGGGCGCTCGCGGTTTTGGCGATGATGCTGGAATTGGCTTGGGTGATTTATTTATTACCGCTCGGTTATTTTATTTCCGGTTTTTTAGTCACATGGTTTTGGTATGGGCTGTGGATTATGGCGCGATTTTATTTTACCCCGGCGGGAATAAATTGGAAAAAGCAAAGCGTTTTTTTAATTGTTAATGGCGTTTTGCTATTTTTGTTTTTGATGTTCGTGGCGAGATGGCGATAGTATTAATAATGTCAAATGTCAAATTTCCAATGTCAAACCAAATCCAAAATTCAAATGCCAAATCGCGTTTTGAGCTTGGGGATTTGACATTGATTTGACATTGGAAATTTGGATTTTGAAATTTATTTTTATTTATGGTTTTACCTCCCCACCTCCCTCCCCAAACTTGCGATATTAAACGTTATCATCAATTCCAACGCCTCAAAATTCTTTTGGTCGCGACCGTGTTTGGTTTGGTGGCCGGACTTTCGGGCGCATCCATGATGATCGGTTGGATTTGGCCAGGGTTTGGCGGTGGGGACAGTTGGGTAGTGTCGCAACGGTTGGGAGTGGCGAGTCGTAATCAGTTGGAAGAACGGGTGGCGACCGAGGTTTTTGAACGCGTGGCCGAAGTATATTCGGCGGGTGAAATTAATCGTGGCGTCGTGACTTTGCCGCAAAAAAATTATTTGGGTCAAGCGACGGTAATTTCGTCCGATGGTTGGCTCGTGCTGTATTTGCCTCGTCCGGTGGGAAATTATCGCGTTTGGCAAGTGGTATTGCCGGGGGGCGCGGTTTATGACGTTGATAAATTTTTGGCTGATAAATTATCAGGCTTGGTTTTTTTACATTTGATTTCCAAAGAAACCGAAGCGGTCGGTGGCAATGTTCAATTTAAAGTCGCCGGTTTGGCCGATAGTTTAGATATTGATTCTGATTTGTATGTTTTAAGCGCGGACACTTGGCGCTTAACCACGAAAATCAATGACGCCAATTTTTCCGAAAATTATCCCCACTTGGATTCGGTGCCTACCGGACGGGCGGTTTTGGACGCCGATTTTAATGTTGGTCAAATAGTGGTAAACAATCAGGGGCGTTTGGCCGGTTTCGTTACCGACAGTCGTTTGATTTTGCCTTTTCAATATATTAGTCGGCTTTTGCCCGGCGTGTTGAATGAACAGAAAATAATTTATCCGACCTTAGGTTTAGAGGGCTGGTATTCGGATGAGCAATCGATTGCGATTGCTGGTCAAACGGTCAACGGATTTTTTGTGAGCAAGGGCGCCGGTGAGTTGCGCGCGGGGGATATAATAGTGGAAGCAAATGGCCTGTTGGCAGAAAATGACAAAATGTGGTATAATGTAAAAGCTGACGAGATCATAAAATTGAAAGTTTTACGCGCTGGCAAAAATTTGGATTTGGAAGTTAAAATTTTAGAAAAGAAATTTTAAATATTCATTATGTTTATTGTCATTCAAAAACATCTCAAATTAATTATCGTCTGGGGGTTGATTTTCGCGGTTTTGTCAGTGCTCGTCAGTTTATTGTTCCCCAAATATTTTTCGGCCGAGTCGCAGGTCTTGATTATCTCGCGCGATCGCACCGGTGTTGACCCCTATACTCAAGCCAAAGCGGCCGAACGCACGGGCGAAAATTTAGCCGCGGTGATGCAAACTTCGGATTTTTATGATAAGGTGATGGAAGAGGCGGAGGTGTCGTTTGACAAAACCGCTTGGACTGGTTTGACCGAACGCGCTCGGCGTAAGGCCTGGACCAAAAATGTGCGCGCCGAAATGATGTATGGTACCAGTTTATTAAAAGCGACCGTTTACGCGTCTACGCGCGAGCAGGCCTTGGCGTTTTCGGACGTGGTTAGTAAAACTATCGCCGCGCGCGGTTGGGAATATGTCGGGGGCGATGTGGCGATTAAAGTTGTGAGCGTGCCATATGCCAAAAATTGGCCCAGTCGGCCTAATTTGGCCATGAATGGTTTGGCTGGATTTATTTTGGGGGCGGTGTTGTCGGCTTGGTGGGCGATAAAATATCGCAAACATCTGTTTGGTAAAATTTAATTTAAATAATAATTAATTATTAATTTATTTTGTATGCCAGTACAAACAACCAATCCAATTGAGGAATATGTGTTAGAGGCCCTAAAAGCCAACGGTTTTGAAAAAATGAACGACGAAGCGCAGGCGACATATTTCCCGCAATTTGTGGCGCATGCTGAACAGCGCTTGGGCGCGGCGTTACTCCCGTTTATGAATGAAAAATCCGCCAACGAATTTGCGAAATTAATGAAAAATTCCAAAATTGACCCAAAGGTTTGGTGGCAGTTTTGGGAAAAAAATGTGCCGAATTTTGTGGAAGTAGTCAAAAAGACCTTGGCGGATTTTGCAGTCGAGGTAAAACAGGCATTTGGTGAATAATTATGACAGACGCGGAGGAACAAATTTTAAAAAATGAAAAAATTGATCCGATTGTCGCGGTCGCCAATTTCGCGTTGGCAAAATTTTTGGCAAAATTGAATGTGGCGGAAGGAGAAACGAAAATTTTAGAAGATGAGTTGCGTGCTTTGGAGCGGGATGTTAAAATGAGAAAAATAAAAACTATTATTAATAAAGAATAATAATATGCCAGATAGACATGTCCAACAAAGCACGCCCGAAGCGTGGCACAATTTCGATGCTAGTAATTTTGCGGTTGGCGATTATGTCACTTATTTTGATCCGGCCGACGAGCGGTGGCATTTTGCTCAATTAGATGCGAATCCACGCCATAATACTCGCAATAAAACAGTGGAATTGTATTTGAACGATGAAAACGGCGCCCCCCTCCCTGATTTAGAGTCGCCCTTGCCACCAAAGAGGATTCATCTACAAGAAGGCGGAGTAATAATTAGGGGGCAAAGGTATGAGGTAGATCGAAATTTGCCTTATAACGATATTGTAGTTGACGAAAATGGTAACGCCTATGCCACTTTATGGCCGGTTGATGCCACCGGCAATACCATCCCTGATTTGGATGAATTACCTAACATGAATTTAAGCATGTTGGAAAAAGTTCAGCGCACCAGCCGTGATGAGGCCGAAGCGGATACTCGCGTCGCCACTATTCATGAATTGCAGAATCGTACGAACGATGTCGCCACTGTTAAACGCAAAGAATTTGTCAAACGGTTAAATGATCTGGAAAAAACCATTGAAGATTTAATTAACAAATTGGGATCTTGGAACGAGTGGAACGACCGCGATGATCGGGAGATTAATGCTGTTAAACAAGAGGCCGCCCAGATCTATAAGAAAGTCGACGCGGATTTGGAGAAACTGCGCCGTGATTTGGATGCTGTTTTATCTAAACAAGCCGAGGCCGGTAATGAGGCAATTACCGAAGGACGCCGAAAAGTCGCAGTTGATTTGGACGGGGCTGTTTCAAAGAGCGCGAGTAAGATTGCCAAGGCGTGGGAAAAATACGATAAAGAGGTGGCCGACTCCAAGAAAATTTGGGATCAATACGATAAAGACAAAAAAGCGTTTGATGATGCCGCCGCGGCTCCGGCTCCGGCCGCGGGGGGCAAACCACCCCGACCGGCCGCTCCTAAGAAAGAACCGACGATTCCTACTGTTCCCCGAGAGTCCGTTATCACACCGCCCACGGAACCACGCGATAAAAATTTTATTGCTGCCGGCAGTTATAACAGTTTAGCAACTCATAGGCCTCCGCTTAGCGCCGAACACGCCGAGATAATTCGTTTGGTGACTGAGCGGTTTGCGGCTTGGGAGAACGGGGTAGACGGTACACCTTCTCCCGAAGATCGGACGGAAAAAACCGGTGAGATATTTTTGGCGGTATTAGAAGAGATGAAAAACGCGCCCAAAGTGGAAGCCGAGCCGTTTGATTTTGCCAAAGAAAAAGAAGAATTGGAAACAGAGGCCAAAGCCCTTTGGGACCGCGCTAGCGACGGCGGCTACGAGCCGGTAATGGATTTAATCAGAAATAGTCGAGAGGACATTCATAATCTGAAAAAGAAAGATAAAAATGCCCAAAGAAACATGGCGGAAATTTGGAAAAAATTGGGTAATATTGAAATTACTTTATTTAAAAAAGAGAGAAAAGATAAAACACCGAATGAAAAAGTCAAAGAACGGGATATCGACATCCCCGATACTTTGGTTGGAGAAATTATCCAATCGCGTCCGCAGGAATTGTTCAATTTAATGTTGGATATGTATCGGAATGAGTATTCGGAAACAGGCTATACTTCCAAAGGTTTGCCAATGGAGGATATTGTTGCTGATCGTTTGAAAAATTTATTCGCCGCTCCGCCTGCCGGTCCAGCCGGTCAAAGAATTTTGGCAGATTTAGCTCGACACGGTATTCGCGATTGGAATCATTTTACCTTGCTGTGGGAGCAGAAATACGCTTTGCGCGCTTCCAAAGTATTGCACGAAACTGTTCGTGCCGATATCAACAATGATACTGCTCGCCATATTAGCGGTTGGGACAAAGCGCGAGCGATGTTACCGCAACTTGCCAAAAGAATTGTCACCACAGCCGTATTAGTTGGCGGTTGTGCCTTGGGCGCTTCGGTGCTGGTCCCAGCTGGCGCGACTGCTTTAGTTGCCGGGGCAGCAGTTGTTGGTGGTGGTACTGTCGGTGGCGCTGTTCGCGGTGTTTTACAAAAATTTTGGTTTGGCAGAAAAGTCCAAGAAGATCGAGACAAAAAAACCATGGAGGACTTGACCAACCGCACGCGCGACCAGCGCATTCAAATGTATTTGGCGCAACGGTTCAATTTTAATCCCGCTGATTTTGATATTAATAGGAGTTTTAACGGCGGAACAGTTAATGCTGTCACCGGTTTAAACAATGCTGCCGATACGGTTGCGGAACTTTCCGCTTTGATTGCCGAGGCCACGCGGGTGGCCGGAAAAGAGGCGATTGAGATTGATGATGCCGACCGTCCGCCGGCCGGAATTGTCCTTACCGGCGATGCTTTGCGAACCTATGTTCGCGCTTTGGCCGCTTGGCGCGCGCGTGAACACGGCCGAGAAATTTTACCGGAAGAAAAGAAAAAATTAGCCGAGACAATAATTGGTATAGTAGAGGGTAAAAATGAATTGGCGGAAGGCGACAAAGCCGCAGCCACCGGTTTGACCGGTGAGGGATTGGAAATGTATATCAATGTTTTGAAAAAAATTCGTCGTGAAGGTGATAGTCCCAATGAAAAACAGAAAAAAGCGTGCGCTTTGGCAATCGCGCGTTTAACGCAAGGCGCCGAAGTAACACAGGTTTTGGCTGCTGCCGGATCTGACCCAATCGTTATTCGGTTGTTTGATGGCATTGCCCAAGGATTTAGCGGTCAATCAGCGAAAAAATATGGTTGGAAAGGGGTCGCCGGAACAGCTGCTTTGGGTGGTGGTATGGCCGGAGCGTTTTTACTAAACAGTGGTGCCGCCCGGGCGGTGATGGGCGCGATTGGTGGAGGCGCGAGCGGTTATCATATGGGTGAGGGTATTCGCAAAGGGCGTGAATATCGAGATGGGCGAACGCGGTTTGATGTTGTGTTTACACAAACACGAACTTTGCAGGATAGATTCAATGTGAATCCGGCTACTCTTACCGCGGACGAATTAAATGATTTGGCGGATGACGTTCGCCTGCTGAATCGTTGGCTAAAAAATAATGCCGATACGATTGAAGATTCGCGCGCGGTGGATTATATCAATCAGAATCCGGTTACTCGCAAACAATTGGAAAATTTGGTTTACGAGGCCTACAATCGCGGTGTGTTTGCCCGTTTGGCCTTGGAAAAACTCAACAATTTTACCAATTCACAAGTTTTGGGTAGTTTGGAGAGTGATAATTTGGGTGTAAAAGCCGATGGCAATATTAGTCAACCGGACAAAGATCGCGAACGACGCCGAATTTTACTTTGGCGTATTGGTTCAACGGCAGTGGGCGCTTTAGCTGGCGCCGGTTTGGCTTGGGGGGCCGGTGAATTGTTTAGTCGCGCTAAAAATGCCGGCGCGGATGCTTTGCGTGAAAAATTTGGCATTGGCGCGGTGGCGGCCGGAGCGACTGTCCCCGGCAGTGGCGCTGGCGGGGCGGAACATGTGCCGGGTGGCCGTAGTGGCCACGGTGCTGAAGTAATTAGTCCCGACCCGGCCACAAGTGGTGGCACCGAACATTTACCAACCGGCGAAAGACCGCCGGCGATCGCGCATTATGAATTACACGACACCCGGCTCCCGGGAGCTCCCAAATACGAAGGCATGTGGCGCGCGATTGAAAGTTTCAAGGGCGATTCTCATTTTAAGGGAATGTCCAATCATGATTATACCGATTGGCTTAAAACCGAAATGGAACGGATGGGTTATAAATTTTTAGACGGTACCCACAAAATCGCGCACCCGTTTGATGAAAATCCCGGCGATAGGGTAGAATTATTTGTTGATGGTGAAGGTAATCCACACGTGCGCTTTTTGAATGCCGATGGTTCGGATAAAGTGGCAATGGACCATTATAATATTGAGACGCGAGTGGGTGGAAAACCAGTGGTGGGAGCGGAAATAGAAACAAAGTTTGCCGGCTTTAATAAATTGGCGCATGAATTTGCGGACCAATGGAACAAGCCGGGTGCCGATCATGATAATTTAATAAAGAATTTTCCAATTGCTGATTTGGACTCTATTAAATCCATCAATGTTTACGGAGAGCGCGGAAGTGTAGTGGTTGAATTTACTGACAATACACAGGGGCTTTATCATCCGGTAAAAGCACTGACTGGAAATGGGTGGATTTTGCAGTCTGGCCGTGAAAATTTACAAGATGTTTTTGAGCAGGGAGTATATGATTACAATTCAAGCAAGTTGCACCCAATAGAAAATGGCGGTGTGAGATACTATGAATTGCCGGGGAAAGTTATGACTAACGGGAATAGGGCTGGTCAAGATTTTTCGATGTTATATGATATTGGTGGCAATCCAGTTGGTTATAAATTAGATGGTCTAGTAACAATTGGTCCATATCATTCAGCGATAATGGAAGGCAATAGATGGCCGGTCGGCACACCAGCGCATATTGATGTTCGCGGTGAAGGATTCAAATGGTTAACAGGCGACGCTATTAATTCAACCGACCAAGCCAGAATTTCCGCCGCGGCCGGCGGGTATGATGTCGTGCCACGATATACCGGTGGTGGGGGAGGGACGGGGTTAAGGCCGGAGGCGGGGGCGAGCGGTGGCGGTGTGCCAATAGAAACACATCCACCGGCCAATGATGCCGTGTTGCCGCCAGAGGCGAGGGGTGCTGTCGCTGGCGCGGCCGTGAGCGAAGCCGATGTTTTTCAAGATTCTTTGCGCCCTGGTAAGGGGGCAACTGCCCAGTCGGCTTCGGCCGAACAGGTATTGTCGCCATCTGCTGTTGATGTCAGTGTTTCGCGCGGTTGGTATGGTGGTCGTGTTCTTGAGTTGTTTACTAAAGAGTTTAATTCTGTATCGTCCGAAGCGAACAATCATATCGGCAGTGCGGTAGATTCGTATAATAGACAACTATTGGCCGATGTGAAGGTGCATCCGGAAAATCACCAGCAATTTATCTTGGCTAATAAGACCGACAATGAACAAGCGATGCTACAGGCCTATGTCAGTGATCCTTATTTTAGAGCAAATTTTCCAGATGAGTTAAAATTAGCGTTTGATTATGGCGGTACGGGTATTGAGGAAGCTAAAGTCGTAGGTGGTGATACCGCCAAGGTAATTGGTAATGGGTGTAGCGCATTTACCGCTTCTGTTGGCGACAGCGGTAAGAAATACTTTCATTATGACCCAGATTATACCTATGCTCGTGCTGTCAGCGGGGATTTAGTCGCCACTAAAGATGGTAACACTTTTTTGGTAGAATTCAATGGGCTTAATGACGACGGTACCCCCAAAGTTGATTACCAACCATTTAGCAGTTAAATTTAGTAGTTAAAATTCTATTAAGATAAAATAGGCCTCAAAAAGGCCTATTTTATTATGCCAAATTTTGGCTAAAATTAGCATAAATTCAATCAAATTGGGGATAAAATTAGGGTAGGGGGCTTGACAAGAAGCCAAAAGTGTGCTATAATGACCAGTCGTGAAAATATAAAAAAGTTTACTTTTATATATTTGAGCGACGCAGGCATTTCAAGCTTTGCTTATAATGCTTGGTCAGGATATGAAAGGCGGATGCGTTTTGAGAGAGACGCGAATTCGCCCCAATACTGAAAACGACATACAATCTAAATAAATTGTAATAACCTCTCTCATATTATATAGGGAGGTTTTTTAATAAAGTATCGCTCTTTACAATATAAGTCACTCAAAAGCAATAGATTGCCGTCTGTTTTACTGGAATACTCAAGTAAAGCAAACGGCGATCTAATCCGAAGTTGATGATTTCTGATTCTTGGTTCGTCGGGCTCTTCGCAAGAAGAAACCGACATTAAAGGCCTTCTAGGTAGGCCAGTATAAAGAAACGCGGACAAACATCAGTTTGTTACGCACTTTATCAAACCTAAACCGTCTTACTCTGAATTTTAGAGCGACGGAAGGAACTGATGGAACCAAGATGAGGATTTCTGATACTGAAGAGGTGGTTGGAACCGTATGTTCGTAGGTGCGTTACATAGGAGGTCACATGACCCGCACCACTCAGGCCCTGCTCGGCGTGTTCGGTCTCGTCCTGGTCGGCGCCATCGCGTTCCTGTCCTTCACCCACACCTCCCGCACGGAGGTGGTGGAGGAGGTCCAGATCCTCCGCCAGGAGGTCCAGGACGCGAAGTACGCAAAGGCGGACGCCATGTCCGACGAGTTCAAGCTCGTCCGCCGGGAGTTCGCCGCGGCCGACGCCGCGCTCTCCGAGCGCCTGTCCGGTGTGGAGGGCGGCCTCAAGTCCGCGAACATCCGCATCCGGAAGGCCCGCGAGGAGGCCGGCAACGCGTTGGCCAGCGTCATCAACCTCGAGGGAGCCCTCGCCCGCAAGGCCGACGCCGAGGCGGTCGAGGACGCGCTCGCCGCCAAGGCCGACGTGGCCGCCCTCGCGACGAAGGCCGACAGCGAGGCCGTCGAGGCCAACTTCGCGCTCAAGGCCGACGTCGACGCGCTCGCCCGCCGCCTGGCCGGCATCGAGCCGCGCGTCAGCGCCCTCGAGTGATCGAAGCCCCACACCATGTGTGGGCAAGCCCCCGCGTCGGGGCAGTGCGCGCAATGTGCACGAAACGACGCCGCGGCAATCCGCCACACGGATCCTTTACCTGGATCACAGCGGACCGCGCAGTAGGGGGAGGAGAGAATGAGACTATCGAGAGTTTCGGCAAAACTCCTCTCCCTTCCCCTACATCTGTTCATTAAATTGTTAGTGCGCAGATGAAGTGGAAGTATTTGTTCTTTAAAATTTAAGGAGGCGTGTATTCGCCTCTATTTATTTTTAACTGTCATCCCGAGCGTAGCCGAGGGATCCCTTAGAGTTGGTGTTGTTATCAACTTTAATAAATCCTTTGTTGCGCCCGGAATGACAGTGCAGTTTTTGCTGTTTTCCTTGTTCGTGCTCGCAACCCACCCGATAATCGGGGCCCGACAGCGTCGGGTTTTTTGGAGGAAGTCTCATGACTCGTGCACAGTTCTGGTCGTTTTTGGTGGCGGTGGTGGTCGTGGGCATCGTGGCAGTGCTGGGGTTCGGTCTCGGCTTCACCAAGGCCGACGAGGACGAGGTGGTCGCCGCCCTGGCGACCAAGGCGGAGGCCACCCGCATGGCGGCCGAGTTCGTCGCCGTGCGGGGAGAGTTCGCCGCGGGTGACGCCACTCTCGCTGCTCGCCTCACCGGCGTGGAGGGGCGGGTCTCCACCGTGGAGTCCCGCCTCACCGGCGTGGAGGGTGGCCTGAAGGCGGCCACTCGGCGGCTCTCCGAGCTGCCGCAGAAGGCCGATCTCGACGCCCTCGCCGCCCGTCTCGGTTCGGCCGAGGGTACGCTCGCCTCGGCCCCCTGGTCGACTGGCCTGGCCACCTTGGCCGGTCGGGTCGCGACCCTCGAGACGCCCGCGCCCCCGATCGTCGCCCCCGTGTCGCCCACCTGCACTGGCTGGTCCCTCGGCGTCCGCGGCGCGCCCATCTCCCCGGTGGGTTGCTACGCGACCTGCGTTGCGGCGAAAGCTGTGGCGCAGGGTGGTAGCCGGTTCAGCGGCTCGGTCTACGGGCGGACATCCGCCCAGTGGATTGAGTCGAGCGAATCCTGCCCGGCCGAGTAGTTCTTTCACACCCCACCGCACGATCTCCCGATCGTAGCGGTTGGCGGCACACAGCGCGTCTTTCCTGTAAGCGCTGGATCGGTCAGACGGTTTGTCTCCCCGTGAGACGAGTCGGCTTCCGTTGGAAAGGGTCCCGAGTTTGTTGGCAACAACACTCTCGGGCACTCTGGCATGTTGATTTGTTAATCAAGTCAACAGTTAGAGTAGGTGTTCTTTACAAAAAATTAAATTTTCCGGCGTGAACTTTTCATTGTTTAGAAAAATAATGAAGAGCTCACGCCGGATCCGATCGAGGCATATTGTGGACGATCCACAATGTTGCTTTAGTTGGGATTATCTGGTAGAGGAGGTTCCTATGGGGCGCAAACCCCCGACCTCGGCGCGCGTCATCGCGACGTTCGCCATCCTCTGCGCCACGGCCTCCCCGGCCGCGGCGCAATCTGAAACCGGTGACGCGGCGCCCGCCGCTGTCACCCCTGATCCGGCCGAGTTGCCGGTGCCCCCAACCTCACCCGACCCGGGTGGCTGGAAGTTGGTGCTCGCCCCCGAGTTCAGCGTCGGGGTGGCGCACTCGGAGGCCGGCTTCGACGCCGACTCCGAGGATGCCTACCTCGGCACCGTCTCGGCCACCTTGCTCCTGCGCCACTCGGCCCTGTCCGGTGGTGAGCCCTCATCTTTCCTGTATGGGCTTCGCGGCTTGTACGGGTTGGGTGGTGGCTCGTCGGGTGCACGCCAGTTGTGGGGCGTCGCTGGCCTTCTGGGTTGGCGCGCGTCTCGCGACCGCGTCGTCGGGGGCATTGGTCTGTCCTACATCCAGTATGACAAGGCAGGCGGGGATTGGGTCCGCCGCGGTGGCGGCGTTCCGCTCTGGATCGAGATCAAATTGGGGGATAGCACCTCCAATTGGTTCCTCGGTCTGGAAGGGACGCCCGCCATCCTCTGGCGGGACCTGGACGATGCCCCTGCGTTCGCCTTCGGGCTGAACGCGGGGGTGCTCTACCACATCCCCCTCTACTAGTCTTTACCCCACCGCACGATCTCCCGATCGTAGCGGTTGGCGGCACACAGCGCGCCTTTCCTGTAAGCGCTGGATCGGTCAGACGGTTTGTCTCCCCGTGAGACGAGTCGGCTTCCGATGGAAAGGGTCCCGAGTTTGTTGGCAACAACACTCTCGGGCACTCTGGCATGTTGATTTGACATACGAAGCATCGAGTCAACAGTTAGATTGGTTCTTTAAAATTTAGAAAAATAAATTAAAATATAAATGATACTGCGCGCGACTGGCGCGGAAAGAGAAATTATTATTTGATTTTTCTTTCTGCGTCAGTTTGTAGTTCGGTGCTCCGAGGATGGTCCTCGTAGGTGCCGGCGCAGCAAATCGCATAGCAAGGAGAAAAAACTATGCGTACCACCAACATCGCGGTGGTTCTCTGTCTCGGACTCTGGACCGCTTCGTGCGGCACCAAGGCCGAGGCCCCCGGGCTCGACGTGCCCGCGGACGACGATAACACGGCGGATGACGACACCGCCGACAACGACGACCTCGTCGTTTGCCTCGAGTGCAACGACGATGACCCGTGCACCACGGACTGGTGCCGGGTGTCACCCCCCCCTGGGGTCGACTCGTGTGTCCACATGAACGGGGACGCCGGCGTCACCTGCGACGACGGCAACGGTTGCACCGAGACCGACGTGTGCGACGGGGTGGGCACCTGCGTTGGCACGCCCCTGGCGTGCGACGACGGCGATGCCTGCACCGACGACGCGTGCACCGACGGCGTGTGCAACAACACGTCCGTCACCTGCGACGACGGCGATGCGTGTACCGCGGAGTTCTGCGGGACCATCGCCGGCGGTACCGGTGGGTGCTTCTCGGTTCCCGTGGCTGGCGAAGGCTGCGAGGAGGAGTCCAACTGTACCGTCGCCAGCGATGGCGTCGGGAATTTCTCCCTGACCTGCCCGGACGGCTCCGTGGCAGAGTGGGGTGACGGCGCGGATGGCGCGCCGGGAATGGACGGAGCCGATGGGGTCGATGGGACCCCGGGTACCGACGGCGTCGATGGCAGCGACGGCACGGACGGAACCGATGGCGCGCCGGGAGCTGACGGGCTCGACGGTGCGGACGGGGCGGATGGCGCCCCGGGTGATTCGTGCAGCGTGACTGTGCTTCCGATGGGGTGCATGGTCATTGTGTGCGGGGATGACGATCCTTCCCCGCCCCTGTGCCCGGACGTGTCCGAGGCCGGATGCACCACCACGCAGGACGGCGACTGTGCTGTCATCAACTGTGTGGGTGGATCTACGTCGCGGGTGTGCCCCACCACGACGGCTCCTGCCTGTGTCACCGACGGCGACTGCGCCGACGGCAATGCCTGCAACGGCCACGAATCGTGTGTGGCCGGGGAGTGTGTGAATGGGGTCGTGGTGTCGTGTCTGGCCGCGGACGCGTGCCATCTCGTCGGTGAGTGTGATCCGGCGAATGGCCTGTGCTCCTCGCCTTCCGCCCCGACGGGGACGGTGTGCGACGACGGCAACGCCGGCACCACCGGCGACCAGTGCGACGGCGCTGGCCTGTGTGTGGGGGTGGCCACGCCCCCCAGCCCCGATGCCGATGGCGACGGGTACAGCATCGCGGCCGGCGATTGCGACGATGACCCCACCGTGGGTCCGTCGCCGGCCCGATGGTGCCGGGGGAGCGACACGAAGAAGTTCCTCGTGATCGACTTCCTCGGAAGTGTGGCCCCGGCCTGCCCAGCCGGAAGTGTCGAAGTCGCGCTGACCGACGGGTCCGCGCTCAACAACCCCGGTATCCACGATACCACCGGGGATGGCTTCGACAACAACTGCAACGGCATCATCGACGAGGGCGGCGGGGACCAGTGCACCTGGTCGCACATGTCGTCCGGTCCCGCGCTGGACTATCTCGTTCGATGCCCGTGGATGAACCCGTAGCGGGTATCCAACGCAGTGAGCTGGTGAACATAACACCGGCAATATAGCAAAAAAATGTCGGGAGATACCGTAATTCTCCTAGTCCGCCCAGTAAAGGAGGGGTGGAAATGAAACGGAACACAATGCGTCCGTGGCGCGCAAGCGTCTGGATGTTTGACAGCAGGCGTCGGTGGGGAGGTCTCATACTTCCCTGCCGACGCCCGCCCGATTGAGAACATAAAGATTTGTGTTTTCAAACAGGGTGAAGCGATTTAAAGTTTGAAGATATAGTTTTACATATTAACGTCTCGGTTCGAAAATGCAAAAACTTCGTTTTTTCATTTTGCTCACCTTCGAGACGCTAATAAAAATACCACCAAGTTCGTCTCTCTCATCCTATGTTTTTTTAGACAAAGGAAGAAGAACTCGGTGGTATTTTTGTTTTATTTATACCTATGCGACCTGCAATTGTTTTACTTGTCTTTCTAAAAAGTCCACTCGTTTGCGTAACTCCAGAATATCTTTGGCCGCGGCATCTTCATCGCCAATAATGCGTTGTTCCAATTGATCCAACTGGCGATTAATTAATTTTAACTCAGAGTGAATATACGCAAGCGCGCTGGCCATTTCAGATTTAAATTCCGACAGTTCGCCTTTGACTGACTTTATTTCCGCGCTTAGTTCTCCTTTCAATTCATCAAACCGCCTGTCCACGCTTTTAGCGAATAATTCCATTGCCTCTAAAATTTCGTTATTACTCACCTCTTTTTTGGCTGTCATATTGTTTGACATTAATTTTTTAAGCAAATTTATTATATCATTGTTTTAAAATAATTGTCAAACGCAATGGATTTTTTAATAGTAATATGGTAAAATATATCTTATGATTGCACAAACAATTAGTACCAGATCAACCAGATTAAAATTTTTGGTCGTGATTTTAGCGACTGTTTTGGCTTTTGGCGCCACTATTTTTTACGGCACTTTTGGCGCGGTTTTGGCCGGAGTGGTTTTTTTGATTTGGTTTTTTTCCAGCCGTTTGACGATTGGTTGGTATATTTTGGTGGCGTTGTCACCCTTTATCGGCTGGCAAATTTATTTGGAACATTATTTTCGCGGGTCGCCGTTTTTTGCCGGTTGGAACGCGCCACCGGTGGAGTTTTGGGCGATTTTAATGTTGCTGGCTTTTGCTTTAGATTATGTTCGTCAATTGTTTGACGGCGCACAACCGCGCTTGATTTTTCCTCGGGCTAAATATTTTTTGTTGTTTGGCGCGAGCGCTTTTCTGTCGCTCATTAACATCCCGGCGTCCGAACGCTTGGCTGGTGTTAAATTTATTGCGCACTTTTTTTTATTTACTTATTTTGCCTATGTTTTTTTGGGAGCCAATATTGTCAAATCAAAAATTGTTTGGGAAAACAGTTTAAAAATTTTAGTGGGCGTTGGTATTTTCGGCGCGGCGACGGGGGCGTGGTCGTTGTTTATCGGCGCTTGGAATGTGGGCGGATTAGAGCGCGCAGTGCCATTGCCCATTGGCGGAATTTGGCCATTGGGCGACCAGCATATTTTACTCGCGGAATTTTTGCTCATTGCTTTAATATCTGCTTGGTATTTTTACTTAACTCGCAAAACATTTTTGACCGGTTTGTTGACGTTATTTATTGGCGTTGTCGGCCTGCTGACCTGGTCGCGTTCTTTTTGGTTGGCGATTATTATTACCGGCGCGGTGGTGGGATTTCAATATCGCGCTAAAATTAATTGGGCGGGGATAGCGCAAAAATTTTTGCCGCTTTTGATTATTTTATTATTCGTGGTCGGTTACTGGTTTTATTTTATGTATTCGGCTGATATGGTAATTGGCAGTTCTAATAGCGCGCGCGCGTCTGGCGCCGAATTCGCCTGGGAGTTGGCGCGGACTTATCCGTTAATCGGGGCGGGAGTGGGTAGTTTTGTGCCACGCTTAAGCGAAATATATTATTATCGGATTGATTTTGGTGACGCCGTGGACGCGCTGGGCTGGCCACAGAAAATTTTGGCTGAACAGGGATTTTTAGGTTTTGGCATATTCGTCGGTCTTATCGCCAGCGTTTTATATTCTTTGCGGAGCGCGTTTTTGGCAACTGGTAGTCGTGCCAATCGTATTATTTATTTTTCGGCCTTCTGTCTATTTTTGGCACCGTTAATTTTTGAAATGTTTACCACTAATTATTACAGCGCGCGCTTGTGGGTACCATTGGCTTTGGCGCTCGCGGTTATCGATGATCTATGAAAATAAAAATTTTACAAATTATTCCATGTTTTGCGCGAGGCGGAGCCGAAACCATGGCGTTAAATTATGCCAAATTTTTGGATAAAAATAAATTTGAAGTGATTACCGCGAGTTGTGTTGAAGGTGGGGAATTGGAAAAAGATTTCGCGACTGCCGGCGCGCCTGTTTGGGTTGGCTCCAGACGAAAAATGTTCGGTCGATTAGGTGTTTGGTATGCTTTGGCCAAATTTACCAAAGAGCAACGGCCTGATATTTTGCATACGCATTTATTTGGGGCGGATTTGGTCGCGTGGATTTTGAAAAAAGTTTTCAGAATTAAATTTTATTGGGTAGTTACTGTCCACAATCGTGAGCGCGGATTTGGTTGGTGGCGGATGCATGTTTGGAAAATGATTTTACGGTCGGCTGATAAAATAATTGCGGTTTCAGCCGCGACCGGCGAGTATGTTCACGAATATTTAGACGTTTCCGCTCATAAGATGACGGTGATAAATAATGGCATTGATTTGAGCCCTTGGTTAAATGTACCGGCTGTTTCCGAGAGTAGCGTTACGTTGCGTTTGGCGGTGGTTGGGCGTTTGACTAAACAAAAAGGACAGGAATTTTTATGGCGCGCTTTGGCAAATTTGAAACATCCTTGGCAGTTGGGGGTGTTTGGCACTGGTGAAGATGAAAAAAAATTAAATCAACTGGCGCAAAAATTAAACATTGCTGATAAAATCATCTGGCACGGTTTGATAGTCGATTGGTCTCGTGAATTAGCCGATGTTAATGTGGTGGTGGCACCAGCGCTCTGGGAAGGATTGAGTTTGGTGGTAATGGAATCAATGACCGCCGGCAAGGCGGTAGTCGCAAGTTTGGAAGCCGGCCAGGGCTTAATTGAAAATAATATTACCGGTTTGCTGGTACGGCCCGGATCGGTTGGGGATTTGTTCGGCGCGCTTGAATCATTGTCGGTTGATCACAAAAAAATTAAATTGCTTGGTAACAACGCTCGCGCTTATGCTAAAAAATATTTTGATATTAAACAAAATACGTTGGCAGTAGAAAAAGTTTATTGGCAAATTTTAAGTGGACAGAAATGAGACACTCAAATAATTTTAAATTTTATCGTTTAATCACGGCCGTTTTTACCGGTTTATTTTTGTTGGTTTTTGGGTTTTGGCATTTGACCGCGCAATCAGCGCCACTTCTCGCCAATTATTATCTACCCTGGCAAATTCCGGCGAGCGAAGTGGCCAATTTGGCCAAGTATGATTTATTGGTGTTAGATATGGAAACGCAGGTGACCAGTCGGGCGCAAATTGAAAAAATAAAGAGTTTGAATCCGGATATAATTTTGTTGGCCTATGTAACTTCGGAAGAAATCAGCGCAAGCGCGGCTACGTCCGGAAGCAGTTTACGGCGAAAATTACGCGCCGGCATCGCGCCCGAATGGTTTTTAAAAAAGTCCGATGGCAGTAGTTTAAGTTTTTGGCCAGGCACAGTGATGTTAAATCCTTCCGATAGTTGTCCGATTGTTAATGGCTGGAAATGGAATAGTTATTTGGCGAATTTTATGACGCGAGAGGTTTTGGCGACCGGTTTATGGAGTGGGGTTTTTTATGATAATTCGTTTGACAGTATCACTTGGTTTTCCGGATCAGGGATTGATTTGAATTTGGATAAGATAAATGACATTGATCCGAATAATTCTTGGCGTGTCGGTATGCGTCAGTTATTTGCGTCCACCTACGCGACTGGTAAAAATTATTTAGTGGTTGGTAACGCGTTTGTTGACACCTATCGCCACGACAATAACGGGGTTATGATTGAAAATTTTCAGAATTTACCGTGGCAGGACGTTTTGCGAGTTTATCGCAGTCAATTAAGCGGTCAACCGCAACCGCGGGTGGTAATACTAAACGGCAATACCGGCAATACGGGCGCGCGCGCGGACTATCGCAATGTGCGTTATGGTTTGACGACGGCGCTCATCGGCGGTGATGGCTATTTTGCTTTTGATTATGGCGATAAAGATCACGGTCAGACCTGGTGGTATGACGAGTATGATGTTAATTTGGGCGCGCCTTTGGGCAAAGAAGTGCAAAATGGGGGAACGTATCGCCGTGATTTTGAGAGTGGCGTGGCTTTAATTAATCCGACCGAACAGACACAGACAATTGATTTGGGCGGAGAATATGAAAAAATTATTGGCACGCAAGACAAGGCGGTCAACAGTGGCGGAATTGTGAGTAAATTAAATTTGCCGAGTAAGGATGGCATTATTTTGCGCAAAACATTTCAAGATGTCAGCAATGTCTTTTTTTTAAACGGTGGCTTGGCGCGGTTTTTTACGCCTGAAGGCAAACGAGCGCGCAATGGTTTTTTTGCGTTCACGCTGGGATTTGCCGGTGGCGATATGATTTACAAGGGGGATTTAGACGGACAGACCGGTTATGAAAAAATTGCCGGCGAAAACCAAATTTTTTATGTGTTAGATAGCACCGGTAAAATTTGGCAAGACAGTTGGCCGTTTTTTAACAGCGGTAATCCGGCGGCGACGCCCGCTAATTTAAATTTAAGCGTGGGCGAATTGGAAAAAGGTAAAGGCAAAAAAATTGTTTTGTCCGGCAGTAGCGGGGGCGCGGTTTTAATTACCACTTATTATGGCGCGCCAATTTATGAAAAAAAATATCCGCTGGGCGGAAAATATAACAAAGGTTTTAGCACGGCGGTGGGCGATACCGATGGTGGCGACGGCGAAATTATTTTGGGAACCGGCGCGGGCGTGGCAGGCGAAGTTTTGATAATGGATGCGAGCGCGTCCAAAATTAAAAAAAGATTTTATCCGTATGGTTCCGGTTTTAAAGGTGGCGTGTTTGTGGGGGCGGGTGATATTAATGGCGACGGTCGCGCGGAAGTTTTGACCGTGGCCAAAGTAAACGACAAAATATTAGTAAAAACATTTTCCGGCGTCGGCAAACAATTAAAAGAATTTTCCGCTGGCACCGCTTTGGGCTCCAATCGTTTTAGTGTGGGCGTGACTGATGTTGATGGCGACGGTAAGGTGGAGATCGTGGTGGGGAGTAATTAAATTATCTGCCGGTAATAAGTAGCGCCACTGTACCGTTTGGCTCCCAGCCGTTTGCGAGCGCCTGACGCAACCCGACGAGCGCCAAAGCGCTGTTGGGCGATAATTTTATTTTTTCAGTTTTAAACGCGAGCGCCATCGCGTTTTTTATTTCTTTATTTGTTGCCATATAACCGACACCGCGAGATTTTTTTAAGGCCTCTAAAATTTCCGGTTTGCGCAGACCGACTTTGTCTACGATTGCCGAGGCGAGTGAGTGAACCACCCCTTTGGTCCCCTCCTTGAAAAGGAGGGGAGAAGCGATTGCCCTCTCCTTTTCAAGGAGGGGGGAGGGGGTGGTTTTTACGAAAGGGTGACAAGCATCAGTTTGCACAATATGCACCGGTATTTTGCCCTTGGAAGCCACGTAAAGGCCCACCGCCGTTGTTCCGCTTGAAGTCGGTATGAAGACCGCTTTTAGGTCTTTGATTTTACTTAGTTCAGCGTAGAGGCCGGCATAGCCCACAAGCGCCAAATTATCCGTAGATTGGCGCAGTAATTGCGCGCCCATTTTGGCTAACAAAAACGCCGATTGTTTAGGGTTCTCGGTTTTGGCGATGGTGATAAATTTATTTTTTATTGTTTTTAGTTTTAATAATTTTTCTTTATCAATATTTTTGCCAATAAAAATTGCTAAATGTAGTGGATCGGTTTTGTGTTGGCGATTATAATCGCGCACATATAACCCGGCCGCGAGCGCCGCGTTGCCGGATGAAGAAATTACAAAATCGCGTTCACCTTGGGAAGCGTATTTTTTTATCATTAGCGGGATTGACCGCCCCTTGTGCGAGCCGTAGGGGTGAAGGTCTTCGCGCTTAAGATAGAGGGCGGTTTTTAGTCCTAATGCTTCAGCAAGTTTTTTGGCTTGGGGTTGGGGCGTTACAGGCATTGACATTGTCATAAAAAAGGTGTATAATGCGACTATATTTATAAATACTATATATTATATGCGTCTAGTTTGCCCAGAATGTAAAAATGATGTTGATTTATCTTCTTATGTTGATATGGAAAACGGCATCGTTGTGGAATGTGATTCTTGCGGTATGACTTTGGAAGTTACCAACTGCGAAAGTGACCCAATCGCCGCCCAAATCGTGGAAGAAGGCAAGTAATTATTTTTTAAACAATAAATTCCGCAATTCGTCCAAACGGTTGCGGATTTTTAATTGGGCGATGTGGAGGGCGAAATCCGTGCCGTAGAAGTTGTCTTGCAAAATCAGATCAATAAACTCATCAAAATTGACGCCAAAGGTTCTTATTTTTTCACCTGCATCCAGATTTTGTTCTTGCACCTTTTGGCAATCGCGGGCCACAAAATAATATAAAATCCAATCTAATTTGGCGTGCGGCTCAAATGTTTTATACAACTCCCAATCAGCGCTCGATAATCCGCTTTCTTCCAACAATTCGCGTTTGGCGCCAGATTCAGGCGACTCATTCGGATTTTGTCGGCCACCTAAAAACCCTAAGTCGCGTTTATGTCCGGGCTGTTCTTGTTCGCTGATTATTATTTTATCTCCTATCGTTGGGATTACCATTAGCGTATTCGGGCGTTTGATTTTTTCAAAGGTTGAGAGTGTGCCGTCAAACATTTCTTGCTCCCACTGATAAACGTCAAAAATTACACCGCTAAAAACTTTTTTTGCTTGGTCGGGTATTTTCATATTATTTTAATAATTCTTCAATCATCCCGCGCCAACCGTGGCTTCCCAAAAATACCGCGCAATCATCCGGTCCGGTATTATCTTTTATATACTCTACCAATTTCTCGTCGTCGTCAATGTATTTTGTGTTCGGTTGGGAGTTTTTAATAATTTTTGATAATTCTTCGCCGTTTAAATGTTTGGAATCAATTGTAGTTTTGATTTTAGTTAAGCGGGGGATAACCACTTCGGTGGCATTATTAAAAGCATTTGCATAAGCGGGCACAGATTGGAGCTCGCGATTGCCGGTGTTGGGTTCAAAGATAGCAATAATTTTTCCGGAATAAATTTGTTTTAAACTCTTTAGCACTGCTTGGGCTTTGGTGGGTGAGTGGGCGATGTCGTCAAACACGGTGGCGCCGGTAGTCGTGGTTCCGCGATTTTCCAGTCGGCGTTTGATGCCATGAAAATTTTTAACACTCGCAATAATTTGTTGGGGCGCGATGCCAATGCTTTCTGCCAGGGCGAACGCTCCGCAGATATTGTCTGCCATGTAATCGCCTAAAATTTCAGATTTTAGATTATAGACCCCAGTAGTAGAACCTGAAGGTTCACTACGGGGCGCAGTTTCAGATTGGTGTTTAATTTTGAATGTTAAGCCAGATTTGGTGGACAAAACATCAGTATATTGATAATCGCAGTTTGTGTTGGCACCGTAAGTGACGATGCGCAATTTTTTGTCATTCCAAGCGTCAAGCGAGGGATCTCCATTATCGCACGAGTTTGCGGATGGAGATTTCTCGCCCCTGCGGGGATTCGGAATGACAGATAGTGCCTTTTCTGATACGACCAGTAATCCATTTTTTGGCAATTGGGCGATTAATTTTTTAAACGCTTCCAAATATAATTTTTCCGTTGGATACACATCAGCGTGGTCCCATGTGGCCGAAGTCAAAAGTAGGTGAGTGGAGTGGTAATGAAAAAATTTTGCGCTTGGGTCCGTACGGCTGGTTTTGTACTCATCGCCTTCTATTATACTATACTGTCCACCCCGGTCGTCGGCCGATAGGTCTAAATCGGTGGCCACAGCGCCAAACATATAAGCCGGGTTAAATTTCGCGTCAATTAAAATTTTGGCAAGTAGCGCGGTAGTCGTAGTTTTAGCATAAGTGCCGGCGCAAACAATGGAATTGGTTTTGATTAAATTTTGTTCAATTAATTCCGGATAGGACAGGTACGGAATATTATTTTTCAAAACAAATTTTAATTCCGGGTTTTGTGAGCCCGCGACATTACCGACGACCACTAAATCCGGTCGGGCTGTCTCCCCCTGCCCGAGGGGGAGATTAAGAGGGGGTGGGAGCGCACCAATTTTCTCGGGATGCCAACCGGCGTAATATTTAATATTGTGCTTTGTTAAATGCGTGGAAACAGGCGGATAAAAACCCACATCCGAACCGGTTACCAACCAGCCCTTTTTCTGCCACAAAACCGCGAGCGCCCCCATGCCCACGCCACAGATGCCGATAAAGTGGATGTGCTTCATGAAAATTTAAAATTTTATTTTAAAATATTTTTTTATTTCTTCAATACCGCTATTCCATTTTTTGCCATCAAACCATTCAACGCCAGTGAACTGAAATTTATAGAGCGCTTTTTCATCTTTGGCCGAGCCCAAGTAAATATATTTTTTATTTTGTTCTTTCGCCCAGACAATTGCTTTTGTCATCATACCAATGCCAAGATTGATATTATCGGCGGACAGGTTATAAAATGGATAGGAATAGTGTAAAATGTTTTTAGTTTGGAAACAGATGGCGTAGCCGAGCGGTTTATCGGCGCTATAAATTAACAATAAATTAAAATTACTTTTATCCGCATCAGTCAGCAATTCTTTTATTTTATTCGCGGAAAACGTCTTATCCCCGAATTTTTGAGAATAAAATTCATGGCCGAGTTTGTGAATACTCCAATCATAATCGGGGTGGGGGAGAGCGACAGTTTCCAATTTGATGTTTTCGGTTTTGCGCAATACCCGACGGTTCTCGCTGGATAATTCAAATTTTGTTAAATCCACTCGTACACTGCGAGTTTGATCCATTTCGCCATAGCCCTTGCGCGTAAAAACAAAACCAGTATCGTATAAACTGTTGATATTTTCTTCGGTAAAATCTTTGATATTTTTAATAGCCCATTTCAGATACATAATTTTTAATTTCAAAATCCAAATTTCCAATGTCAAATCAATGTCAAAGCCAAAATGTCAAATTTGATATTGGGATTTTGGCTTTGATTGGAAATTGGAAATTTGACATTTGTTATTTATAGAAGGCCACCCACAACCCCACAAACACCATAAATCCGTGTATTATCCAAAACCGCATCACAATCTTTTCTTCGCTCCAGCCCGCGAGTTCAAAGTGGTGGTGAATGGGCGCCATTTTAAATACTCGTTTGCCGAGCAGACGGCGAGAAAATACTTGAATGATTACAGTAATAGCTTCCAGATAAAAAATAAATCCCAAAAATGGCAAAAGCATAATGCGGTCAATGGCAATGGCGTTCATAGCGAGTAGCGCCCCTAACCCCAAAGACCCAACATCACCCATTTGAAAACGCGCCGGTTTGATATTAAAATAGGTGTAAGCGATTAAAGCGCCCACGACCGTGGCGTTAAGTGGGGCAAAAGCCGTGCGCCCTTCGATCCAACAGATTAAAGTTAATGCCGAAAAAGTAATAATCAACGATCCTCCGGCCAGGCCGTCCAAGCCATCGGCGATATTGACGGCGTTGGCGGTGAACATCACAAAGAAAATTATTAAGGGGATAATCCATAATCCCAAAGACACTTGTCCGTCAAATGGCATCCAGATAGAATGCCAACTTTCGCCTAATTTAAAATAGACCCACCACGCGGCCACCGCTCCGGCTAAAAATTGTAGTAAAAGTTTTTCGTGGACAAAAATTCCGCGCCCCGGTTTTGACCCCAAGACACGCACCGCTCGTCTAAAAGCGACCCAGGGTAAAGTTAAAATATACCAAATACGCGTGTACCAATGGCGATGGACTTTTATCAAAGTTAATGTTTGGTGAAATGAGCGCAAATGCCGTTGAATACCAAAAATGTTCATGAGGTCATCAGCCGCGCCGAGCAAGGCCGCGATACTCATCACACCCATGGGTACATAAGTGAATTTGCGGTCCCAATTAAATAGCAGGGTAATTACCGCTACTGTTATCACTACCAGTAGCCCGCCCATAATCGGCGTACCCACCTTGCTCTGTTTTTCACCGCGTAAAGTATAATCAAAATCGCCACGGCGGGTAATTTTATATTTGTATAATAATTTTGTTAAAAGTGGCGCCCACAAAAAAGCACCGATACAGGCGGCGAGGAGATAAGTGAGGGAGGTTTGGAGGAGTTCGATGTTCATTATTTAGAGTTTAGTATTTAGGGTTTAGTGTTTATAATATACTACCTCAAAAGTCCTTAATTTTCAAGGGTTAAGTCATTAACCAGCCACCATCTTGTCTTACCAATAATTCGCTCGCCTCCATCGGTTCCGCCATAATTTCTTTAACAATTTTTTCCATGCGCGCGCCCTGCGAGCCCTTTATTAAAATCAAATCATTTTGCGCCATTTTTTCTTGTAAAAATTTACCGGCTTGGGCACTGTTATCAAAGGAAGCAATTTTATTGTCGTCTAATCCAGCTTCGCGCGCCGAGGTAGCCGTGTGTTTGCTGGCTTCGCCAACAGTGATCAGAAATTCCACTCCGGTTTCGGCCACCATAAAGCCGATTTCGCGATGAGCATTTTCCGTTTCTGACCCTAATTCCAACATGTCTCCCAAAACCGCGAAACGACGCGCACCCGGCTTAATGTCAATTTTTGTAAGGGTGCGCAAAGCCGATTTGGTTGGTTCTGGTGAGGAGTTATAAGTGTCATCGATAATCATCGTATTTTTTACCCCTGGGATTAACCGCATATGTCCGGCCATCGGTGCGGTTTTTTTAATAGCTTCGATACCCTCTATTAAATTAACACCAAATATTAACCCAACCGCCAGGCCGGCCAAAGCCGAAGGAATTAAATGTTCAGCTACGGCATCAGGTAAAAAAGCCGGCACGATGTTGCCTTTGTAATTTAGTTTGAAATTTAATCCGGTTGGCCAGTCGTTGTCATTGTAAATAATGTTTACATCGCTGGCGCGTAAATCCGCGCCGTCGTTAAACCCAAAAGTGATGATTTCGGCTTTGGTTAAATGGGCATTTTCCATTACAAGCGTGTTATCATAATTTAACACGGCAAAGTCGCCTTTGTCCAAGTGGGTAATTATCTGCCTTTTTTCTTGCGCGATTTTTTTCAAAGTTTTGAAATATTCGGTGTGAGCATGAGAAATATAAGTCAGGACGCCCACTTTGCAAGGCGCGATGTCTGTCAGGTATTTGATATCGCCCGGACGGTCCGCGCCCATTTCCAAAACCAAAATGTCCGGATAATTTTCCGCGCGTTTTATAATTAGCTTAAGCGCCACGCCTAATACGGATAGCCATCCTAGCGCCGAATGTCCGGGAGTTTCTTTGACGCCGATGACCGCGAGCGGTAGGCCGATTTGGTTGTTGTAATTCTTGTAGCTTTTACGAACATTAAAACGTGTCGCGAGTACCGCGGCCGTAATTTCTTTGGTAGAAGTTTTTCCCACCGAACCGGTAATGCCGACGATGTCGGGGCTATACTTTTTTATGATTTTTTTTGTTAGAAAACGGAGAATGTAGAAGAGAATAGATTTTAGCATAAAATTTTTATTATTAATTTCAAAATCCAAATTTCCAATTTCAAATCAATGTCAAAGCCAAAATGTCAATTTGTAATTTGGATTTGATTTGAAATTGGAAATTTGATATTTGACATTTCGTCATCACCTTTCTTTTTCCAATCCATAGTATTTTATCGCAAAATCCATAATGCGTTTAAATGCGACGGTCGCGGTTGACTCGGCCCAAGGTACGTTGGGTTTTTCGTATTTAACCACCACGACAATTTTTGGATTGCCAGCCGGGCCAAAGCCGGCAAAAGTGTGATTGGTTTCGTTTGAGTATCCACCCTTTTCCGCGATTTGGGCGGTGCCGGTTTTGCCGGCGATAAAATATCCGGGGATGCGCGCGCCACGACTATGGCCGTTTTCGGCAACTGACACTAACATGCCGGTTACTAGTTTAGCCGTGCGCGCCGAGATCACCGCCTCGACAATTTCGGGCTGGGTTTTCTCCACTCGACCGTCCGAGTATCTTATTTCCGAGACCAAGTATGGTTTCGGCAGACGGCCTTCATTGGCCAAAGCCGAATACGCGGCAGCGAATTGCAAGGGCGTAGCGGTGAATCCTTGCCCGAACGAGGCGTTGGCGCCATATATTTCCCCGGTTTTATCCAACGATGAAATATCGCCAGCCATTTCCGTGGCCGCGCTAATACCGGTTTTTTGTCCTAGTCCGAATTTTTTAGCATAACTTGAAAAACGTTCGCGTCCCAAAATTTCTTCTAAATGGATCATGGCCAAATTAACTGACTGTTCCAATGCCTCGGTCATGGTAATGGTGTGGTAGCATTTGCCTTCGGCGTTTTTTATTTTATGGCCATTAATTATTCGTTCGCATGGGTCTGTGAAAGTCGTACCGGGACTGATTAAATTTTGATCAATGGCCATGGCGACAGTCAGTGGTTTCATTACTGAACCGGGCTCATAAGCGGTAAAAATAGCGGTGTTATTAAAAGCGCGCGCCTCCTCAACTTTGGAATAATTGTTGGGGTCAAAAGAGGGGAAACTGCACATTGCCAAAATCGCGCCGGTTTTTGGATTTATCATTACGAGCGCCGCGCTTTCGGTCTCAAATTTTTTGTAGCCCTCATAAAGTGCCGCGCAGGCCTCGGTTTCAAGCGCGCGGTCAATTGTTAAGACCACATCCGCTCCCGCTTCCGCCGGTTTTAAAGTTTTTCCGGCCAAAGAAATCAAAGAACCAAGGGCGCTTCTTTCGCCCATAATAAATCCTTCACTGCCGGCCAAAGTTTCGTTCAAAAATCCTTCCACACCATAATTGCCCACGCGTCTTTGCTCTACCGGTCGCACAAATCCTAAAATATTTCCACCCAAATCATTTTCCGGATAATAGCGCCAATCTTCCGGGGTGGCGTAGATGCCGGGTAAGTTGGCGGTTTGAATTTCATCTTTTATGTCAGCGGTAATTTTTTTAGCAATCGGTTCATAGGGGTCACCGGCTTTGCTTAATTTATTCTGAATCTCGATAATTTTATCTTTGTCGGTAATATCTAAAAAATTGGTAATGGCTTTGGTAGTACTGACAATGTCGCCTTTATCAATTTCGTTCGGCACGGCGTAAATTTGCCAGTATTGGCGGTTTACGGCTGCCAGGTAGGTCTCACCGGTGCGACTGTCGCTCCAAAATATTTTTCCGCGTTCCGGATATAATTCGCGGTATATTTCGCGAGTGGACAGAGCGAAGGTTGAATAAAAATTGTGTTCAAGCACCTGTAAGACAAAAAGTTTGGTGATAATAATCAGGCCGACAATTAAAATCGCCGCGCCGAGCGTAGTAATCCGTTTATCTAAATTATCGGCAGTGGTAAGCATTGAAAAATTTAATTTTAAATAACCCCTTAATCATTAGCAACTTTGTTTGACAACTGTCCGCACGCCGCCGCGATTCTTTGCCCCTGTGAGCGACGAATAGTAACGGTAAAATCTTTTTTCATTAACTCTTCACGCCAATGTTCAATTACCTCCATGGCACTACCGAGCATATTGGGGTCGGTGGAGTTGTAGGGGATTAAATTAATGCGGGTTTTGCCCAACTTGGAAGCTAATTTTACCAGCGCCTTCAAATGTTTATCATCATCATTGGCGTCTTTGATAAAAGTATATTCAATACCGACAAATTTAGTGCGCGCGCTAAAACGTTCATGATAAAGTTTGGCCCATTCTGGCAACCATTCCAAAAATCCCGGAGCGTGTGATGGCACTAATTTTTGTCTGGTTTCGGTGATGGCGCTATGAAGTGAAAGGGCGAAACGCACCGCTGGCCAATCCGGATCAGTGACGATTTTTTCCATGCCGGCCTTTACCCCGACCGTGGACACGGTAATTTGACGCGGGCCCAGTTCGGTGTTTTTTAGAATTGCGTTAATTGTCAGTTTGACATTTTCATAATTTAACATCGGTTCGCCTTGACCCATAAAAACAATGTTGTCTATTTTTCCCTCTAGATGGTCAGCAATAAAATAATTCCAAAAACGGTATTGATCTAAAATTTCCCGCCAAGTTAAATTACGTTTTAGTCCGAGCCGGCCAGTGGCACAAAAAGTGCATTTCATTGGACAGCCAACTTGCGATGACACGCAAATAGTGTAGCGAACCTCTCCCGGTCGGCCGGTAATTTTTTTATTGACGCGCCCCATCAAAACCGTTTCCACGGTCGCGCCATCTTTTAAAGTTAATAAAGTTTTAAAAGTTAAATCGCCCTTATCTTCTTTAATGCCGGTGGGAAACACGGTCATGAAATCCACGGTTTTTAATTGCTCACGCAAATTTTGAGGCAAGGTACTGATGCTGTCAAAAGAACGGATGCTTGTCTCAAACCAAGCGGACACTATTTGTTGAAAACGATAGCGAGGCAAATTGGCGGTGATTTTTCCAAGTTCGTCCATAGTATTATTTATGGTTTTATACAGAATATTCTTTGCTCTCTCTGACGGCTTGTTTATCTTTTTTTGCTTTTGTTTCGGTTTTGGCTTTGTGTTTTTTTAATTCGCTTTCCAAATAATCGCGCACTTTATCAATCGCTTTATACAGAGTGTCCTCGGTTTTTTTAGCAAATAAATCTTTGCCCGGGATTTCCAATTTACATTCACAAATAAAAATGTCGCCTTTTTGGTGGTGGTGTGATTCTACGCCCACTTCCACGGTAGCGCGGATAATTCGACTATAAAATTTTTCCAACCCCGAAATTTTTTTCTCCGCGTAGTCCTTGATTGCGTCGGTTAATTCCATTCCTCGGCCGGTAATTTGTATTTGCATAAGTTCTATAATAATTAATAAATTTTTCACCCTACGGGTGACCACCCGTAGGGTGGGATTTTTACATTTTAATTTTTTACTATCTCCACCTCTGGCTCTAAATTGATCCCGAATCTATTATACACCTCGGTCTGGGCTTTTTCCATGACCGCGAGTACATCGGCCTGGGTGGCGTTGTTAAAATTAATTAAAAAGTTGCCGTGTTCGTCCGAAATTTTTGCGCCCCCGACAGTGTAACTCGTTAATTTACATTGTTCAATTAGCCAGCCGGTGGGGATTTTTTTGCGTTCAATAAAGAGGGGAGGCAAATCTTTTAAATCACCTTTCCATTTATCTAAATCATTATTTTTGAAAAAACTGCCGGCCGAAGGAAAGCTCGGGTAGCGACCGGTGCGTTGTTTTAAATAAGTTTGCATGGCGGTCGTAATTTTGACGCGTTCACCAGGCGTCAGTTGGTAAATAGCCGATAACACCAAAGCGCCATTGGTTTTGAAATCACTGGTGCGATAGGCGAATCCACATTCATCCGGTTTCCAATCGCGTACCTCGCTATTTTGCCAAGCGCGCACGCTTACTAGTACATGCCAAGTATCCTGTCCCATGGCGCCGGCATTGCCGCGCACCGCCCCGCCGACACTCCCGGGTACGCCGATGCCCCACTCCATGCCGGTAAAAGTATTTCGCAGAGCGAGTGCCACGACCGCGGCCAACTGCGCGCCCGCCTCGGCAAAAATTTGATTATCAGGCAGTAATTCCACTTTGGTAGTTTTTACCTGTATTACCACTTTGTCTAACCCTGCGTCTGGCAATAATAAATTAGATCCGCCGGCCAAAATAAAATAATCCTCACCCGCGCCGGTGAGATAAGTGAGTAATTCGCCTAATTTTTCCGAGTCAGTAACTTCCACCAGGTATTTTGCCGGTCCGCCGATTTTAAAAGTCGTGAATTTACCGAGCGGAATATTGGTTTTAGCGTGGCCGAAGTTCTGGAGTTTTTTATAAAGTTCGTCCATAAGTTGATTGAATTTTCAATTATCAATTTACAATTTTCAGTAAATTTTCAATTAAACAAAATTTTCAAACGATAATTGAAAATTGGTAATTGAATGAAAATTGATCATTGAAAATTGTAAATTTAGCGTTAGGTCGTACTTCTTGCTATTTAGCCGATAATTTTGTATAATATTGCGGTATGTTATCAGATATTGATAGAAAATCAATTGTTTATGTTGCGCGCGATTTAGAGCGGGCTTTAGGTTTGTCGCTCAATACCTCTAACTACTATATTATCTCAAATTTTTCGGCTTTTGGGAAGAGGCCGGTCGGGGGGCGAAAAAACGTGTTATTAATTAAATCTAAGGGCATTTTGGACACGCGCGAGTTGTTAAATCGTCCGGAGGCCAAGCGTTTTATAAACCATTTAAAAAATCCTCAAATTTTAGTTTTTAAACCCACTATTGCAATCGAAAAAATTTGCGCCGATAACGGCTGGAATTTATTAAATCCATCCGCCAAATTAGCCGCGCGCGTGGAAGAAAAAATAACGCAGGTAGAGTGGCTCGGACCGTTGGCCAAAAAATTATTACCCCCGTTTGAAATTAAAGAATGCGGGAAAATAAAATGGAATGAAAAAAAATTCATCTTACAATTTAATTTCGCCCATACCGGCCAAGGCACAGTTTTGGTGGAATCAGAAAAACAGTTAGACGAAATTAAGAAAAAATTCCCCAATCGTCCAGCGCGCGTAACTAAATATATAGAAGGTCCGATGTTTACGAACAATAATGTTGTTTGGGGTAAAAAAGTTTTATTCGGCAATATTAATTATCAAATTACCGGCCTAAAACCGTTTACTAATAATCCATTTGCGACTATTGGTAACGATTGGGCCTTGCCCCATAAAATTTTAACCAGTGCGCAAAAAAAACAATATGAAAAAATCGCGCAAGCAGTAGGGGAGAGATTGGCGAAAAGTGGCTGGAAAGGCCTATTTGGAATAGATGTTATAATGGAAGAGAAAACCGGCAAATTATATTTAATAGAAATAAATGCTCGTCAACCCGCCAGCACCACCTACGAATCACAGCTCCAATTTAACTGTCATTCCGAGCGAGGTTCGCACCGACGAGGAATCTCTATCCCAAACAATCAATCACTCACCACCTTCGCCACTCACCTTCTCGCTCTATCTGGCGCAAAATATCAAGGCCAAAAATTAATTAAAATAAAAACCGGCGCGCAAATCGTGCAAAAGGTTGGAGCGGGTATGAAAAATTTGTCTAAAAAAGAAATCAAAGAAATTGAAAAGCACGAATTTAAAATTTTAGAATATAACAATACTAAACCAGAATCAGACAAACTACGTTTTCAAATCGGCGGGAGTTTAATGAAAAAACATAATCAGTTTAATGAAGTGGGTAATTTTTTGGCTGGTTTTCTTGGTAAGTTTTGATTTTTGAGATTAATTTGGAAATTGGGAATTTGGATTTTGAAATTTTTTTATAATTATGCTCTCTAAAAACGCTCAAAAAATCCTAAACGAATATTTTAATTTGCCATTTGTGGGCGTCGCGAGTGTGCGTGCGCCATATTTTAATAATGCCAGGCATCGTAAGCGTGGCGAATTGCGCGTTTTAATTGGCAAAGGCACGGCTACGGAAATTGTGGAAGAAGCCAAAATAATTTCTTTGCAATATTACGCTGGTTTATTTGACCACGCCGGCAATTGCGCGGCCGGGGCAGAGGTAATTCGCAAATTCCTAATTGACAACGACCTCGGCATCGAATGTTCCGGTTTTGTCACGCAAATTTTACGCGCGCATTTCTTAGAAACAAAAAATATTGACATCGCCAAAAAATTTCATAAATCATCGTTGAAACAATTAGTCCGTTTCCTAATTTCCAAATTGCGTCCGGTGGAAAATATTTCCGTACGCGTGTGGGCGGATGATCACAATACGCAAAAATTAGCAGATTGGAAAGAGGCGCAAGCCGGCGATGTTATCGTAATTTTAGAAAAACAATTACCAGCCGTGCGTAACCACATCATTTTGATTACGGAAAATTCTGGCGATGTGATAAAATATGCTCACGCTCGCGCTTGGGAGGCCGAGGGTCGTTATAACCACGGCGTGGCAGTTGGGGAAATAAAAATAATCGCTCCGGGAAAAGGGATTTTAGAGCAGGAATGGACGGAATTAGGCCAAACTGGCGAGAAAAATGAAACTTGGACCGAAGCCAAGACGGCACGGGTGGTGGAAGTGAGGCGAGTGCGATTGTAAAATATCAAATTTCCAATTTCCAATGCCAAACCAATGTCAAAGCTCGAATGTCAAATTTGTTATTGGAAATTTGGATTTGATTTGACATTGGAAATTTGGATTTTGTAATTATTAATAGTATGTTTTTTCTCTATCTTATCCTAATAATCTTTTTCGCCATCCCCGCCTTTGTCTTCGTCCTATCCGTCTTCATCGGCATCCCGTGCATGCCCACGCATAAAAAACAAACTGAAACCATGATGGATATCGCCGGTATCGGCCCAGGCAAAAAAGTGGTGGATTTGGGCTCCGGCCACGGGCGATTGGTAATCGCCGCCGCGAAACGAGGCGCGACAGTGGTTGGCTACGAACTAAATCCGTTCTTGGTTTTGTTAAGCAAATATTTAATTTGGCGCACGGGTTTGAGTAGTCGCGCCAAAATTTATTGGCGTTCATTTTACAAAGCCGACGTGTCGCAAGCCGACATCGTCACCTGTTTTTTATTTATCAAACCGATGTTAAAATTGCGCGATACTGTGTTTAAAAATTTAAAACCGGGCGTGACCATTGCCGCGTATGTGTTTCATATTCCAGGTTGGGAGCCGGTTTTGAAAAAAGAGGGGATTTGGGTGTATAAGGTTTAATTAAAAAATAACCAAACAAATATGAAAAAAATTATCGTTCGTAATCTAACCCAAAATTATCCGATTTATATTGGGCAAAATTTGGGTAGTCAATTGACGGCGGTTGTTAAAAGATTAACTGTCCGAGGCGGTCAAGTGGTGGTGATAATGGATAATCAGGTGCAAAGATTGTTTGGCCAAAAAATTAAAAATGTTCTAAGTTCAGTTAAACCATTATTTTTAACTTTTGCAGGTGGTGAAAAAAATAAAAATCAAACTACTGTTACTCGTTTGCAAAACGAATTATTGCGTCGCCAGTTAGGGCGTGACACGGTAATTGTGGCCGTGGGCGGGGGAGTGGTCGGCGATTTGGCCGGGTTTGTGGCCGCCACTTATTTGCGCGGCGTTCGCTATGTTCAAGTTCCTACCACGTTGCTTGCGATGGTGGATAGTTCTATTGGTGGTAAAGTCGGGATTGATACGCCTTATGGTAAAAATACTATTGGCTCATTTTACCCTCCGCAAGCGGTGATAATGGATTTGGATTTTTTGGTTGGTTTGCCTCGTCCGGAATTAGTCAATGGTTTAATGGAAGCCATCAAGACGTTTTTGACCAGTGATAAAAGAAGTTTAAGTTTATTGTCTAAATTAAATTTTGATAATGTCAAAAATAGCAGTGTCGCTTGGCAACAAATTATTTCTCGTTCGGCGCAAATTAAATCCGCGATAGTCGCCAATGATGAGAAAGAAGGCGGTGAACGTAAAATAATAAATTTTGGTCATACTATCGGCCATGTCTTGGAATTGCTTTCTAACTTTAAAATTCGTCACGGTTTAGCTGTTGGCTATGGTATATTAGCTGAAATGGAAATGGCTCATTTGCTTAAAATTTTAAGCAAAAAGGACTTGGAGTTGGCCATTAAATCATTAAAAATTGGTGGGTTAGATGTTGTTAATTCGCCATTTAATAAATTTAGTGCCAAGGCCATTGTCAATGCCACTAAGTATGACAAGAAAAAAGAAGGGGGCGTGCCATGTTATGTTTTATTAAAAACGATTGGCAAAGTTTTAGTAAAAAATGGGCGTTACGCTCATCCGGTGCCGTCAAAAATTATTATGGAAGCATTAAAAATAGTCGGTTGCTAGTGTATCGTGATTTAAATTTGATTGACTTTTTTACCCTTTTTTGGTATTTTAAATGCGCTATATATATGTATGGCCTCATCGTCTAACGGCTAGGACAGAGCCTTCTCAAGGCTTAAATCGGGGTTCGATTCCCCGTGGGGCTACCACGTTAAAACAATTCGGGTTTTTGACAAAATTTTCACGGGCAACGCACAGCGTCGCCCAAGGGTTTTTCGGCGAATTGTCGCCGTTTTTATATTCCCCCCACACCAGTTTACCGCCCGCGAGGCGGAGGTTCGAGCCAAAGATTTCTTTGGCAACAACCTTTTTGGCAAAAAGGTTGTTCTCCCGCGCGATTTGAGGCAGATTTTCTGTCTCTTTTATCCATTGTCGCATCGGTTCGAGCCAACTATTTCGTTTCTGTTCGGCGGTCAATATTTTCTCCTCCAGCGACTTTTTCTCGCTCATAAATTTCGCCTTCTTTTCCAGATATATTTCGCGCTCTATATCTTGCTCTAAATAACTATCTAACAGTCGCTGTAATTTGGTTTTAATATTTTCTATCGCACTTTTGTTCTCTTGAACAAAAGCAACTGACGACTGCGCATCGCTATTTTTGTCTTTTTCTAAAATCGCTGTTAATTGTGTCGCCCAATCCGCGCTCAAAGAAAATTTTTGTAATAATAAGGATGTCTGCTCGTCTAAACTTTCTTGGCGAATACAGGGTTCGTCACATTTTATTGTTTTATTTTTCTTTGTGCAATGGTAATAAATATAGTCATGAGTATTACCATTTTTCTGACGTTTAACCCTGTATTCGCCAGTTATTCCCATTCCGCACGTTCCACATTTCAACATTCCACAAAACGCTTGCGCCTTGTTTTTAGTTTTGTGATGCGGTCGTCCTTTTTGTTTTAAAATATTTTGAACTATATCAAAAATCTTCTTTGAAATAATTGGCTCATGTTTTCCTTCGTATAATTCTTTGTTGTATTTAAAAAATCCGACATAAAACGGATTGGAAAGCGTAAACGAAACTTTATCTCGTTTCCAATTTTTTTCGTTCTTTGTTTTAATACCTTGCTCTGCCAAAAAGTTAGATACATCTTCCAGTCGTGAATTGCCCTGCGCATAAAATTCAAAAGTTTTGCGTAAAATCTCAGCTCTTCTTTTATCCACCGCCACATTTTTTGTGCGTGGGTCGTTGAAATATTCAAAGGGCGCAAGGCCGGGATATTCTCCACGTCTAACTTTCTGATGCATTCCGCGCTTGACGTTTTCGCTTAAACTATCAACATAATATTTGCTTTGTCCAAAAGCAATATTAAGCATAAATTTTCCTTGCGGGGTTGGCTCAAACCAAAATTGCGGAAATTTTAACGCTAAAATATTTCCGCAATCCAAAAGATAAATTATTTTTCCGCCGTCAACAGAATTGCGTGCCAAACGATCTGGGTGCCAACTGATTATACCGTTTGCTTCTCCGCGTTCTATTCTTTCCAGCATTGAATTAAAAATCGGTCTGCCCGGGATTTTAGCTGACTGCTTTTCTATTAACTCCTCAATAATATCAAATTTTTCGTTTCTCGCGAACGCGCGCAACTCGGTAATTTGCGCCTCAATACTTAAAACTTGTTTATCTTCCACATCCGTGGATTTACGGGCATACAAAAAGAATTTTTGTGCCATATATTTGAAATTCAAAATGCCGTCCTGGTGCACCCAACCCAAAGAACTTAAAAAGTCAAAGGATTGTCCAAGACGGCAATTAAAAAAGTCCTTTGGTTAAGTTGGGTGCGAGGTTATTATATCACAAATCTCAAAAACAATACATCGGTTTGGATAAAACAAATTTTGTTTCAAAATTTGAAAATCGCGCGGGAGCCGAACCTCCACCTCGCGAGCGGTAAATTGGTGTGGCCTGCCTTCGCTAATGCTTCGGCGAGTCAACGGGGGGAATTAAAAAACGGCGACGGTTGGCCAAAAAACCCATGGGCGATGCTGTGCGTCGCCCGTGAAAATTTTGTCCAAAACCCGAATTGTTTTAACGTCGTATGTTTTTACAACGAAATCCGAACCGTTTTTGAAAAAAATTAACTGGCCGACAATCAAGTTTCCGCCCGCCACTTTATCCCCTTGCCCCTGCGCCCCATTTTTGATACACTATCAGCATAAAATAACTGCAAAAAATTACA